>Ga0080006_1147961_pt1 | contig 211909 bp, 190 predicted proteins | sample RS3BMetagenome_FD_69209 | JGI IMG/M metagenome (GOLD analysis project Ga0080006, IMG submission 69209) | Ferric oxide microbial mat and aquatic microbial communities from Rainbow Spring, Yellowstone National Park, USA - RS3B (SPADES... ...
ATGGCGGACACCACCTGCCGCTTGCCGCCCTACACCACGGCCGCAGAGGCTCGCCGGCCAGGGCCGCCGGCGATGCCCCTCGGCACTACGCCCGCCCCTTACCTGACCTCTATCCGGCACCCACTACCCCGAAGTCGCCACCGTCCAAAATCGCGGGGCAAGTCCAGTGCTGGCGGTGCGACGCACTGCCGGGCTGACGCAGGTACGTCGCTGGCTCGAGGCGGAGGTGGCCGATGTGCTGTGCCCACACCGGGATCTGGCGGGGTCGCCGCCGTGATGGATGCGGAGCATCTTGCTGCTCGGCTGGCCACCGCTGGCAGGCCCGCCAACGGGGACCGTGTGTGATCCTTTGCTGCGGACCCGACGGGCGACCATGGGCGTTGGCAGGGTCCGTTGGCCATCTGTCACTCAAGCCCCCTCTGACGGCGCCCTCGGACGGGGGTCCTGCCTGGCTCACCCCAAGCCTGCCCGCACGAGCGTGGGATCCGGCGCTGTATAATGCGCATGAGAGGTGAATCACCGTGGACGTCAGCGCCCGGCGGTACCATGTGGTCTTACACCGCGACGACGATGAGGGCGTGTGGTGGCTGACGGTGCCGGCGCTTCCAGGGTGTTTCACGCAGGGATCATCGGTGGAGGAGACTCTTGAGCGGGCGGGTGAGGCCATCGCCGGACACCTGGAGACGCTTCAAGAGCTCGGCCAGAGCGCCCCCTTAGAGGGCGCCGTCATGGTGGGCGAGGTGGAAATCGGGCCAAGGGTCGGATGAGCCGCCTTCCGCGCGTGACGGGCCGCGAAGTGGTCGCAGCGCTTGGGCGTGCCGGGTTCGTGGTCGCCCGGGTCACGGGCAGTCACGTCCACCTCAGGCGTGCCGGTGCTCCTGGACTGGTGACGGTGCCGGTGCATGCCGGCGAGACCTTGGCGCCTGGACTCGTTCGGAGCATTCTGCGCCAGGCGGGGCTCACCGATGAAGAGTTCGCGGGTCTTCTATAGTGTCGCCGCCGGGGCCGGTAGACGGATGGCGTGCCACGCCCCGGCGCCTCAAGGCCGCCGCCGACTGCCTTGCCGCTCAAGACCGAACTGCCGACGGCGCGAGCGGGAGCGATCTCTCCCCAGGTGCCTCGACTAGAGATCGAAACTACGACCCCGTCCATTCTCAGAGCGCTCCCCTTGTCGGGCCGTGGATGGCACCGCCGTCGTCTCACCCCCGAGGTCGACGATCTGTTAGCGGGTCGACCTTGTGGCGTGCGCCCGCTTGTCTGCTTTGGCCAGGGAGTTCTTCCCCGGTGTTGTCCCACTTGCGCCAAAGCTCCCGCGCTGCCCCTCGTCGTGGGCTTGCAGGCAATTCGGCGGGTGCCACAACATCGTGGGCCTCGGGCCCCGGCCTTTACAGCAGCGTTTGGACATCACCGCGATCCGGCCTCGGTGCTGGCGGCAGTTGAGGCGGCGGGCGCCCTTCCGGCGCAGGTGTGGGGAGGCGTCGTGCTGTCGGTGCGACGCCCCGCTGGGCTGACGCAGGTGCGGCGCTGGCTCGAGGCGGAGGCAGCCGACGTGCCCGCATAGAGACCTGGCGGGGTTCGCCGCCGTGATGGACGCCGAGCACCTGGCGGTGTTACTGGCCGCGCGGTGACGTCGACGGGTTCGCAGGAGCCTGCGTGTCGGCGTGGAACCGCGTAGGCAGAAGGTGAGGACGTGGACCAGGAGCTGAAGGAGTTCCTTCAATCGAGTCTTCGGACGCTGAAGTCCGAGCTAACCGAGAGGATCGATGCCGGGGAGTCGCGCCTGGAGGCTACGATCAGCGAGAGAGTCGAGGCCGGCGACGCACAGACTCGTCGGTACATGGAGGTATTGTACGAGCGTCTGGACGCCAAGATCGCGCTGGTTGCGGAAGGTCAACAGATGCTGCAGGAGCAGATGAACCGCCGGTTCGACGAACTGGAACGCATCGTGGGCGGGCACACGACTAGACTCGACGACCACGAGGTTCGGCTCACGGCATTTGAGAAAAACTCCACGATCGGCGGCGCTTAGGCGCGGGAAGGGCTGTGGGATCGGTGGAGCCGGACCGCGCGGTCCGGCACGCCTTCGTCATGAGGTGGTGGGTGTGGAGGGAGAGAACGTGGGCGCGGTGCGAGGTCGCGCGGCACGACGGCGGCCGCGCGGTCGTGACCTTTGCCGTGCGCCGACTCGGGACTGTGAATGTCGACGTCCCGGTACCCCGTACCAGGGCTGTACCGGAGGGGTTTGGGTTGATCGAGATGACGAAGCGCGCACGGATACAAAGCCGGAGGTCAGCGCGTACGTCGACGTGGCTGTCGGGCTCGTGAGCGTGAAGGCGGGCGGGGGCTCTTGGGCGCCTTAAAGACGGGCATTCCCGTCGACGCCGACCTCACCGCGCCGGGAGTGGCACGGGCTGCCTCACGAGGGCGCGGCGATGTCGATCGACGGCACTTGGTCCGGCAGCCCGAACCCCAGCATGGCAGAGGCCGCTAGGAGACCGCCGGCGGCGGCGAAGATCGTCCCTACGGGAAGGAAGCTGGCCGCAACCCCGGTGAGGACTCCCCCCAGAGGCATTGCGAGGTTGGAGAACGTCGCAACCGTGCCGAAGACACGCCCACGAATGGCGTCTGGTACGGCCTGCTGGAGCCATGCTCCAGCCATGGTGTTGATCAGCCCCTGTACGATGCCGAACCCGACCAGAAATACCAGATCCGGCAGCGCCGAAGGAACGCGGGAGAGCGCTGCCACGAAGAGTCCTTCGCTTAGCAATGCGATGATGAGCATGCCGCGAAGGGTCAGCCTACGAGCCACCAGGCTGGCACCTGCGCTGCCGACGACGACGCCGACGATCGTCGCCGCTCCGAACAGGCCGTAGACAAACGCCGACTGGTGAAGGTCCTGAAGCACCCAGGCGACCTGAAGCACGCTGAGCGGTGTGATGGCGAAGTTCGAGACGACGATGATCGGCAGGACGCGCCTGAGGAACGGACTGGTCCAGACCGTTCGCTGGCCTTGTGCGACGTCCGCCCAAAGGGCGCGCGCGGTCGCGGCCAGCCCGCCACTCTCGACTCTGCGTGGCGCGGAGGCGCCGACGCGCATGAGCCAAAGGCTGATCACGGATACCCCGAAGGAGACACCGTTAAATCCGAACAAGACGATCGGCCCAAGAAGGCCGAGAACAAGACCGCCGAGCGACGTTCCGATGAGCTGCGCCGTAGCCATCGCGCTCTGGTTTACGCTGTTCGCGGCCGTGAGTTCGGCAGGAGGCACAACGCTCGGAAGCAGAGAGTTTTGCGCAGGGTAGAAAAGTTGCGCGCCCAACGCCATGACGAACACGACGGCCACCAACAGCCAGACAGGCAGATGGTGGGCGAGGGCCGTGACAACGAGCCCAAAGGCGAACACGGTGCGGACGACGTCCACCCAAATCATGGTCAAGCGTCTGTCCCACCGGTCGACGAGGGCGCCCGCGAGCAGGCCGAACACGCTGGCCACGGCCAAGATGCTACCGGCGAAGCCCAGGTCGGCACGCTTGCCCGTTTCGTGGAGCACCATCCAGTAGACCGCCATCTGGAACAGCGAGTTGCCGGCCTGCGACACCCACTGGCCCCCCACCAAGGTGAGGAGGTTGCGGTTGCGCCAAAGGCTGACTCTGGGTGTCGCGACGCCGCCTTGGACGGGCAGTCGGTCCATCGCCACGCCCCTTCGTAGATCGGTTTTCAGGTATTTGCCCGTGCGAGAGCCTAACCTTCCAACCACAGACTGGCGCCACCTCGGTCGCGAGGCTGAGGCTCAGACGAGCGTCTTGCGCCGGACTGACCGTGGACACTTGTGCGGTTTGCACGCCACGCAGGCGCGGGCGTCCCACGCCGGTACGCGGGCGCACGGGCCCGTTTGATCGCGCGTTCCGTCATCCGAAGTCGTGAGTCTCGACGTCAGCCGGCACGCTCGGAAGGACATGGACGGGCCTGTCCGTCGGCATGGTCGCCGGGTAGCCTGAGCGATTGATGCCTGGGCCATGGACGGCACGGGGGACATCCCGAAGCTGCAAGGCCGCGAGGACATGTACCGCCTGCGGGTAGGCGATGTGCGCGTTCTGATGACTCGTGGACCGCAAGCCCTTGTGGTGACTATCGTCCGGGTGCGACCGCCCGGCGGCGCCTACAAGCGACGCTGAACCGGTGGCCCCAGCGCGCGCAGATCGGCCCCGGTCAAGCGGGTAGTTCCACCCTGACGGACTTCAGGCGCACGTCGTCCGGCTCGGGGATGGCTTCGCCCCGTGCCGCCATGTCTTCAGGGTTGCGTTCGACCGCTTCTCGGGCGTACCCAAGCGCCTCGTCGACAGTACGGCCCCAAGTGAAGCAGCCCGGAATGGCTGGTACCGCAACGTTCCAGCCCTTGCCCTCGGTGTCCCAATCAAGGATGACGCGGTAGGTCCGGCGCTCCCTCACGACCGCACCTCCTTAGCTGTTTCGCGCAGAGTAGCACGCAGCGTCTGCCGGTGAGGTGGGGAGGACTAGCCGAGCTGCGTTGCCGGTTGTGACTGAAGGAGTAGGTCAGGGTTGAAGCGGTGGAGCGGGCCGCCTTGAACGAAGCCCCGGGGCTCTCGTTGGGGGATCGCGTCAGCGCCGGTGTCGCTCCTCCTCAGGAGGACAGAGCCAACGGGTCTTCCGTACTGAACCCAGTCATCCCGCGCACGATTGGGCGCGCAGATCCGAGACGATTCCTGTACCTTTAGACAACGACGCGGAGCTGTGCGAGGGCGTACCACGGGCAGTCACCGCCACTTCGTGTGCGGCTGGCGGACGCCCTGATATCGTGGCGCGAGCCCGGGACTGGTTGGCGCGTGCGCCGGCCGCGGCGTGCGCCATGCCCTTGACCTTCCCCTTGGGGCAACCCGCACGCTGGGTCCATCGGGCGACGCGCCCGAGAACGAGGGTGATGGCGAGTGGATGAGATGAGCATTGGCGAGTTCGCACGGCGGTCACGCCTGTCGCCCAAGGCCCTGCGCCTGTACGACGGGCTTGGCCTGCTCTCACCTGCACGCGTCGATGATCTTTCCGGATACCGCCACTACGAACGTGGTCAGCTCTCCCAGGCACGACTCATCGCGACGATGCGCCATGTAGGCGTGCCGCTCGCGACGATCAAGGAGTGGCTGGCACTCGATCCGGCCCAGATGGCGGATCGGGTGACGGAGTTCTGGCACGAGGCCGACGCGCGCCACACCGCGCAGCGGGAACTCGTCAACATCCTCGTAGACCGACTCACGGGGAGGAGCCCTGTCATGTACGAGGTCGCGACCAGGGAGATGCCGCGGCGCAGCCTGCTGTGCCTGAAGCGAAACGTCGACGCTACGCAGGCCTGGGCGTTTGGAAAGGAGTTCATCGACCTCATTCGCGATCCGCGCCTGCCCCGACTGGAAGGCCGGGAGGGCGCCGCGTTCTCCATCTATTGGGGAGAGGTGAGCGCTGACAGCGACGGACCCGTGGAATGGTGCAAGCCGGTCCCCGATGCCGATGCCGAATCGCTGGCGGCGCAGTTCCCCGAACTCACCCTTCGGGTCGAGCCCGCTCATCAAGAGGCGTATGTCGCGCTCGGGGACGCCGCACAGATCAGTCCGGCACAATGGAAGCTCGCCGATGAGGCCCTTCGCACCTGGGCGGACGGTCAGGGCCTCGATCCGAAGCAGTTGTCGATCAAGCCCGAGGACCTTGGCCTGCGGATCACGTACCTCTTTCGCCAGCCCACCGGCACGACCGCTATGACCGAGTGCGACTTCGCGGTGCCGTTTGCGTGACCCGAGGTAGAGGCCGCTCGGGAGGTAGACGCGCGCGAGTCAGCTGTTGAAGCGTCGACGAAGCGGGCGGATTCCGACCCGTATTGGCGGGCGCGTGCCGAAAAGGGTGCCCCGACCCGCAAGAGCGGGTCGGGGCGTTTGGCGCTCATGGTCTGGATGATCCCGATCTGGTGGAGGCGGCAATGAGGGGAGGGAGCAGGCGGTCGGGCGCACTGTCGACGTGGCGTTCCGGATCGACGCCCGTGGCCGCTCTTCCAGGGGCTGCCCGGCGGTGAGCCCTGCTTCCGGGCCGCCACGCCGGCAGCTGCGTCAAGAAGCGAGGTCGCTCCCCCCGTGCCCGAGGCTGTGGGCGCGCTCAGCGGGGGGTCTGGGTGGGGGAGGGACGAAGGCGGCCTGCACATCCGCCCGCAGTGTCCGGTTACGTCGCGCTCGGTCTAGCGGTCGTCGACGCGCAGCGCCAGCCGTGCACCCATGTGCACCGCGTCCACCTTGCCCGCGGCGTCGCGCCGAAAGTAGCCGGTCACGCCCTTGCCCGGGCCGTCGGTGACGACGTAGCGGTCGCCGCCGGGGATAAGGCCAAGCGGCATCGGCGGGCGCTGCGGGGGTTCCTCGTCGTGCGCGTCGGGCGGATCGTTGGGCTTAGGCGCCGTTTGCGCTTCGAGGCCGCCGCCACGCACCCGGATGTCGCAGACCGAGGCGATCGTCTCGAACCGGCCGACATAGGCGAGAAGCTCTGCCTCGGGGCGGTCGGCCGCCGTGACCTCGGGCGGCTCGATGCCAAGGTACGTCCTGAACGCCCACTTCTCGAGGGCCCTGTTAAACTCGGGCCCGTTCGGACCGCAGTTGGTCATGCTGATGACGGCGAAGCGGCGCTCCGGAACCATGGCGAACATGGAGTGCTGGCCGTGGGTCGTGCCGCCGTGCGAGACCTTGGTCACGTCGCCCACGCGCCTTAGCCACCACGAAATGCCGCACTGGTCGCCGACAGCGCTACCAACGCAGTCGACGGTGGGCTCTTGCATGCGGTGCAGCGTGCTCTCCTGTAGGAGCCGCGTCCCGTCCGGCGCCCGTCCATCGCCCATGTGGAACCTCGCCCAGGCGATCTGATCGCGGGCATTCGACGAGAAGCCGCCGGCCGGTGTCACGCTGCGCGGCATGGCCCACGGGCGGGCGACCTTCACCTCGCCATCGGGCATGCGGTTGTGCCCGACCGCGAACGACCGGGTCATGAAGTCGTTCGGGATGGAAAAGCACTCGAGCCCGAGCGGGTCGAAGACGAGCTCCTGCATCGCGGCCTCGAACGTCTTGCCCGTCACCTTCGCGATCACCTGGCCGGCCAGCGACAGGGCGCAGTTGTTGTAGGACACGGCCGTACCGACGGGCGTCAGCTGGCGGACCCGCTCCATGCGGCCTACGTACTGGGTAAGGGCATCGTCGCCGTTGCCCGTGTCGTCCATCATGTCGCCGTCCCACCCGGCGGTGTGGTTGAGGAGGTTTAGGACCGTCACGGTCCGAGCCGCTTCCTCGTCGCGCACGCGCAGCTCCGGCACGTAGGTGCGGACGGGCGCGTCAAGGTCGATCTTGCCCTGCTCGACAAGCCGCATCACGGCCGTGGCGGTGAAGGTCTTTCCGGTCGAGCCGAACTGGAACAGCGTCGTGTCGTCCACCGGTAGCGGATGGTCGACGTTCGTCACGCCGTAGTAGGCGTAATGCTCGTGTCCGTCATGGAAGATGCCGACCGCAACACCCGGCACGCCGAGGGCCTCGGCCTGCCTGCGCACGAACGCGCGCAGCTCGTACTCGCCCATCGTCGAACTCCTTCGCACCCGATTCGGTCCTGATCCGCAAACGCGGCACCTGCGCACCGTGTGAGCGTTCGAGCCCGCGACGTTTGCCTAGTCGCCGTGCCGTTCACGTAGCCGCGGTGCGAGCCGCAGCATGAGCTGGATCCGTTCGAACTCGGTGACCCATTCCTCGACGGCCTCGGCAATCAGTGCTTCACCGGGCGGGACGATACCGGTTGGGCAGGCCGGTCCCAGTCGGTCCTTGGCCATCTGGCGGTAGTACGCGACGACCCGGTCGCCGCCGACCGCGCACACGTGCCAATCCTCGCTCAGGAAGACGACGGCCGGCACGCGCTGGCCGCCGTTGATCGTGAGGGCGTCGCGCACCTCGGGGATCGCCTCACGGTCAAGAAGCCGCAGGGTGATCTTCGGATCGGCGTCGGCGATCCGCTTGAGGATGGGCACCTGGTTGACGCAGTCGCCGCACCACGCTCCCGCCAGGCACAGTACGTTCATCTCGCGGACGAAACCGCCGACGAGGTCCGTTTGCTCCGGGGTCAGCTGAACGTGTGCCTCCATGTTGGCCCAGCGCTGTTGGTGAGCCTCCGTGCCGTGGTTCTTCAGGAAGTCTTCGTACGTGAGCGACTGCGCGAAGATGGACGGCCAGTCGAACTGATCGAGCATCATGGGTCCCCCCTCGACATGCGTGAGGCAAAGTCGCGCGTCCGTGGACCCCCGGAAGGTTCGCGCCCGTTCCGCAGCATCCGACGACGGCCCCTGCCTGCCCCCAACGAGCGACTCGGTCAGAGGCCCGCAGTGGGGAAGGGAGCGTCGACGACGGCTGCGTGAACCGCGCGAAGGGCGCGCAAGTTCGGACACCATCCGTAGCAAGGACTGCGGAGGAACAACAGGATGTTCGCGCAGGACGAAGTTGGGTCTAGGAGGCGGCCAGTCTCGGAAAGTCCGGGCCGTACTCCAAGGCGCTGTCGTGTCTTGGCCCCGGTTCACCGAGGCGTCCCAAGAGCGCCCATCTGACCGGTTCGTGGCCGCATCGCCGTTTCCCTAGAACAAGGCGTTGGCGCGCATCCCTCTTCACGCACCCCTCGCGGGACAGGTGTCTACGGGTACTCGGCGCAGCCGCCACTGCCCGTGTGTCGGGCAAGCGTTGGCAAAGCGCCGGACCCACGCGGGGCGCCGGCCCGGTGGCTGCGTCGGGGTCTCGTGCCCCGGTAGGGAGGCACCTTGGGTGACGAGCGGTGACGGACGAAAGGCGCCGTTCGACCCCCCGAGTCCCAAGGAGAGGCTACGCCCATGACGAAGAAGTTGGATGGCGCACCCAGGGAAGAAATTTCCTACCCCATCGGTGTGCGCGACCTGCTTCTCGAGGAGGCGATTCGATTGGCGCGTTCCGCTCGCGGCCGCCTCGCCGCGGCCCTTCCCGTTGTCGCGATCGCGACACTTTTGGCCGGTGCCGCAGACGTGTCGGCCGGCTCGGCTCCGGGCACCGTCACGACGGGCTGCTCGCTGACCATGCGGTGTCAGGGGGACATCGGTTGGCCCTCGACCGAAGGACCGGTGACCGGGGGGCGTTACAGCCCCTTAGCGCAGATCAACGTGCACAACGTCCGCCACCTCGCGAAGGCCTTCGCCTTCACGACGAAGGTGGTCGGCAGTGAGAACTACCCGGTCGTCATCGGGGACACCGCGTACGTCACGACCCAGTTCGGCAACGTCTTCGCGTTCAACGCCACGACCGGGAGCCAGCTTTGGTCATACAGCCCGACACCGACCGGCGCGCTGGCGACGCATGGCTATGCGAACCGAGGCGTCGCGGTGGGCGACGGCAACGTCTACGTGCTCAACGGTGCCAGCGATCTCGTCGCGCTGAACGCCGCCACGGGAACGGTGAAGTGGTCGGTCGCCACGGTCCCCGATGCGGTGAAGCGTGGCTACTACGAGAGCACCGCGCCGCTCTTCTACGACGGTGTCGTCTACGTGGGCTCGTCCGGGGGGGACAGCGGCGTACGCGGCTACGAGGCGGCGTTCTCGGCGAAGACGGGCGCCATGCTCTGGCGGTTCTGGACCGTTCCCGCCTCCGGTACGGGCTGGACAAGTGCGCCCGGCAACCACGGCGGCGGCGCGGTCTGGATGGTTCCCACGCTCGATCCGTCCCTCGGGCTCATGTTCATCAGCGTCGGCAACCCGTCACCGGACTTCTACGCGAACGACCGGCTGGGCCTAAACCACTGGACGGACTCGGTCGTGGCGCTTCGCCTGACGACGGGCAAGTTCGTCTGGGGCTACGACGAGACGCCACACGACATGTGGGACTACGACACCGTGGCTCCCGTGACGCTCTTCCCCGCCCAGGGCCTTCCCGCACTGGGTAGCGGCAACAAGGGCGGCATCTGGTACGAACTCGACGCCAAGACGGGCGCTCTCATCACGCAGCCGCAGGCCTTCGTCTACCAGAACCACTCCACGCCGCCGACAAGTGGGCCAAAGGCAATCGAGTGGCCCGGGTACAACGACGGCGCAGAGTGGTCGGCGGCGGCATACGACCCGCAGACGGGCCTGGCGTACGAGGAGGGGATCAGCGGCCCGTCGCTCGAGAAGGCCTACCCGGCGGTCGTCGCGCACCACAAGGTCGGCCAGGTGGACGTTGCCACGTCGTTCTTCCCGCCACCGAAGAACGCCAAGGTGACGGGCACGCTCACGGCCTTTAGCGCGGACAACGGCACCGTCGTCTGGCAGAAGACGGAGCCCGTTGGACTTCTGGGTGGCGCGACCGCGACGGCCGGCGGGGTCCTCTTCGTCCAGATCAGCGGCGACAGCATGATCGAGGCGCTGAACGCCCGCACCGGAAAGGTTCTGTGGCGCGCTCGGGTGTCCGGTCCCGTGGACAGCGGGATGAGCGTGTACTCCGTTGGCGGCAAGGAGTACCTCATGGTTCCGGTGGGAGGGTCCGGCCTCACGGCGCACAACACGTACGGGGGTCCAGACCACGCGACCAACGCCACGTTCGTCGTGTACACGCTGAAGTAGAGGTCGCCTCCGGTGCGGCCGCGTGGATCGCAAGGGCGGTCCACGCGGCTGCCTTGCGCGTCTCGAACGGTGTCCGGCGCGGCGTGGGAGGGAGCCCCTGCGGTCCCCTACGGCCATGGGCCGCGCGGACGACGCCGCGGTGCGTTGGACTCCGGGCCATGCCAAGGGGGGTCTCACGCAAGGTCGAGGCAGGTCTCGGCGTCTGGTCGGGGCTTTCCCGCACCATCCACGAGGGACAAGCACTCGAAACCCGTAGCCTCGGCGACGCCGCGGGGATCGGCCGGGAGAGGGTCTGAGAAGCCTGGGACGGATCCGCGTACGCCTCGTCCACGATCTGCCAGGTGCGCTGGGGCGCGCACGGTGGCCGGGGAGCGCTACGGCGCCACGGATAGTACGCGCGCGTGGCACCCGGCGATGGCCGACGGTCGGGAAGGCACCGGCATCCCAGACCCTGATCGCCAACTTGCGGCACCCGGCCGCTGCCTGAAGGTGCGGCCGCCCGCGTCGCCAATCCGTCGCACGCCGTGCCACGTTCCCGGGAGCGCACGTGGACGCGGCTCAAGGGAGGGATACCCATGGCGTGGCGAGGCGCTTCGGTCGGTCGGGGTTCGCACGGTAGACTCGGCGCCATTGGCGCACTCGTCCTCGGCCTTTCCTTCGCGTGGCCGGGCGCAGGGCACGCGACGGGCCTGAACCCGCGCGATGCGACGTACCGGATTGCGGGTCACCGCGTGACGCTTCGTGACGGCCGCGCCTCCGCCCCCGCTGCTCCCGGGGCAGCGTCGCAAGTTGTCACGACCCTTGTCGGCCAGCCGGCGTACGGCCCGCTGTCCGCCGGATCGCATCCGGCGTGGGCGGTCGTCCTCGCCCAGAGCACGGGCGGAAGCGGCACGTTCTTCTACGTCGCCGTGCTGCAGGTCGGGTCCCACGGCGCCTATGTGCAGGCGGCGGATGCGGTGCTGCTCGGAGACCGCATCCGGCTTCGCAGCGTTGTCATCGCCCGGCATGAGGTCATCGTGCGCTACCTCACCCATGGCCTGACCGAGCCCATGGCGCTTTCGCCGACGAAACGGGTGGTCGGCCGCTATCGGCTCGTGCGCGGACGCCTGGTCGCTGCGCCGTCTGCCGGGCACCGAGGGTGAACCTCAAGACGCCGCCGGCCAGACGCCCCCCGCACGCGCGCCATGATCGGGCGTGCGACGGGGCGGGCGATCCTTGACGTAGGCGCAGGCATCCGTCAGGGACACCCGGCGCCATCGACATGCGCGTTACGGCTTGGCCGCCGTCGTCGTCCGAAGGCGCCTACGGGTGAAGCGTCGCGCCTTGCGCGTCGCCCGCGACGACAGCGATTACGAAGAGAACCAAGGCCAGCCCGGGAACCTCTCGTGCCACACGCTGCCGGCGTCCGCCGTCGACCACACGGCTCCCGTCGCCGTGACGATGAGGCCGTGGCTCCCATCGCCGAACGAGACCTGTGTGGGTGAAAGCGCGGGCGGAAGGTCAATCTCGGTCCAGGTGACGCCGGTGTGGTCGGTGAGATAGATGCGGTGGGGACCGAACGCCCACGCGACGCGAGAAGACGATCCAACCCCCGTGAGCGCGGCCGAATCGGGTAGCTGCAGGACCTGCCACCGCGCGCCGCCGTCCGGCGTCCACCACAATGCGCTTGGGCCGGCGCCGGCGCTACCGAGCGCGAAGCCGGCCGTCCCGCCCTTGCCGACAAGGGCGGTCGCAGCGGTGGGCACGAAGGGCGTGTGCACGCGGCGCCAGCGCAGCGGGCCCGCCGCCAGGGAGCGCGCAAACAGGGCCATGTCCGGGCCCTGCGCGGTCGGCTGATCGCATAGGAGCCAGCCGACGGCGGGCCCGGACAGGGCGAGGGCCTCGACGGCGTAGCCGGAAGGCACCGGCAGGCGACTCCAGGACGCGCCGCTGTCCTGGCTCATGGCAAGGCGCCGGCTCCCGTCGTACGCGACGACGAGTTCGTCCGGCGCCGTAGCCTCGAAGGCGGAGATCGGCCCAGGCGCGTTCAGGGGTGGCGTCCAGGGAACGACGAGCCGGCCCGTCTCGACGATCGCCTCGGGGTCGCTCGGGGTGACGGCGCCCGCAGCCTCGCCGCCCGGCAGCGAGGCGAGATCGGTGGGCCACTCGGGCGGGTAGACGGGTCGCCAGGTACGCCCGGCGTCGGCGCTCGCGTACAGGGGGTCGGCAAAGCCCGTGTAGAGCCAGGCGAACCCCGAGGGCAGGAAGCCGACCACCGCGCCGAAGTCCGACCCAGCCTGGACCTCCGCCAGGTAGGCGGACCTGAACGTGCGGCCGCCGTCCCGGCTCACGAACAGTCCACCGCGAACGAGCCCCATGTATCCCGTGCCGTCGGTGCGAAGCGTGAGGGACTCGACGTAGCCGGAGATCGGCAGGGTGTCCGCTGTGTGCCCAGGCATGCCCATCACGCCGGTGTGGGCGGAGAGTCGCCAGTGGGCGCCGCCATCGTCGGTGGTGAACAGAGCCTTTTCCTGCTCGCCGGCACCGGGCTGGGAACCAAGAAGCATCCAGCCGTCGCGCCGGGAGGCGAACGAGAGCGCGGCTGCGAACGCGAAGGCATACGTTCGCGGCAGCGATAGGACGCGCTGGTGCCAGGCGCGTCCGCCGTCGACGGTGGAAAAGAGGGTCAGGGGACCGTTTCCGAACGCCGGCCAAGACAGGACGTATCCGACACGGGCGCTCGGAAAGCTGAGGGCGGCGGCACCACCTGGCGCGCTACGCCACAGGGTGCGCCAGGAGCTGCCCCTCGCCGTCGAGACGCGCTCGACAAGGTCCACGCGGCAGGCGTGCGTCGCGCACGCGTTCTCCAGGAGGAGGAGGTGCGCCGCGTCGGGGGCGGCGAGAGCCTCCACCGGTCCGGCGGCGCGCAGTCGTAGCCTCCAGGTGCGTCCGCCGTCGACCGTCCTTGCCACCTTCCGGGTCCGGCCGTTGCCGACCATGGCCCACCCCAGACGAGCGGTGGCCATGCTGACCCCTCCGAGCATGACGAGGGACGGCAGGCGCGATGCCGTGTCCACGCGCGCCGTCACGCGGGTGGTGATGAGGGCGGGGTTTCGTGGTGCCGAGGCCGAGGCGCCCCCGGACACCGCCGCGACGAGGACCGCCGATGCGATGCCGGATCGCCACACTCGACCGTGCGCTCGCACGTGGGCACACCTCCCAGGCACGTAAGCAATTCCGGCGCCGATCGCCTCTGGCCTGCCCACTGGCGAAGGCGAGGAAAGTTGGGGGCCGGCGCGCGTGCCGCGACGGCAGTGGGCTCGTTCGCGTGAAGGTCTGGCCGGGGCGACGCAGCGAACGTCAGGCGACGAAACGGCGGACGGGGGCGGTGGACGTGTGCGCGGCGGAGTAGGGGTGGCGCTGGCAGTCGCGCTTGGGCTCATGGGACTCGCGGCGCCGGTCGGGGCGCAGGGGTCGATGCCGTTTTCGATCCAAGGGGGGACGTGTCTTTCGGCCGCTCGCCCGTGGCTGTGCGCGGTGCCGGTAGGGAAGGTGCGTCTCACCCTGCCCCTCGCGGTTACCCACGGCAAGGCGGCCCTGACGTCGTTCGAGGGCGCGCCGACGACGACCGTAACGATCGACGCCGAGGCGGTGACGCCCAAGGGGGAGACGCTGGCGGTGGCGTTCAGCGGTCCGTGCCTGTTTCTCGTCACGAGTGCGACGGGGCGGCTCTTTGCCAAGATCTACGTCGGGCCCAGGGTGCTACCCCGCCTGCCCCCCTACGCGGTCAGGACCGGCGACCCGGCCGCGAACATCCCCGTGCCGTTTGGTCTTCTGTCGCTCGCCCCGGAGCCCGTAGCTGCCGCTCTGGCGGTCCTCGAGAAGGACCAGGCCGCGGAGCACGGTGCGCCCTTCCGGCTACCCAGGGACTTTGCCCGGCTGCCGGTGGCGGACCAGCTCTTCGTGCTCACGAACCTCCTGCGGATCACGCGCGGCGTGTGGCCGCTCTATGGGGTGAGCGCGCGCCTTGACGCCGTCGCGCTCGCGGGCGCGAAGGCGCAGACGGATCCCACCGATCCCGGGGTTGCCTTTGCCAGCAACTACGCGAACGGCATGAACCCCGTCGCGGCGATGGCGGCTTGGTTCTTCGATGACGGCTACAAGGCGCTGAACCTCGATTGCGGAACGCCACGTGCCGCGGGCTGCTGGGGGCACCGGCGGGACATTCTTGCCGACATGGGCCCGTACGGCCTCTTCGGTGCGGCGTCGATCGACGTGAGGGGGCTCACCTCCAACCCCCAGACGGCGATGATCGTGGAACTGGGCATCGTCCCGCCCACGCGGGGCGTGACGTACACCTGGTCCCAGGCGGTGGCGGCGGGAGCGCGACCGGCGGCCTAAGGGCCCGCCCTGCGGGCTCGTCGCTACGCAGACCGCCCCGGGCACGCACAGCTCGATCCGCGAAGGCGGGTCGAGTTCTTTTGTCCGTGCGCCTTCTTCGCGGCGCGGACGCCTGAGAGCGTGCCCCGGCTGGCAACACTACGCGGGATCGGGGGTGTCGTCGCTGAGCGAGCGTGGTCGTCGACAGGGCCGTAGAGGGGCCGAACTACCCGTCCGGGTCGTGTGGACCCCTTCCCAGGACCTGGGAGGGGCACGCGGGGGCGACGCCATCCGCCGGGCCATCGATCTTGCCATTGCCGACCTGTCGCGTCGAGCCTACGATGAGGTGAACACACACCGACAGCGGGGGTCTTAGGTGCGAGCCGTCATCTACACGCGGGTATCCACGGTCGACCAGGCCGAGGGTATGTCCCTCGAGACCCAGCGCGAGGCGGGCGCAAAGCGCGCGGAGGCGCTTGGGGCCGAGGTTGTGGGGGTCCTCGAGGACACGTTCACGGGAACGGACCTCGGTCGCCCGGCGATGGACCGCCTGCGAGAGATGGTCGAGCGGCGCGACGTCGAGATCGTCATCGTTTACGACCCGGACCGCTTCTCGCGTAACCTCACCGACCTCCTCGTGGTGACGAAGGAGTTCGAGAAGCACGGGGTTTCCCTCGAGTACGTGAACTTCGAGTGGAAGGACACGCCCCAGGGCCGGCTCTTCTTGCAGGTGCGCGGTGCCTTCGCGGAGTTCGAGCACGCCCAGATCCTGGAGCGGACGTCGCGGGGAAAGCGCAAGGTGGCGCAGCTCGGCCGACCGCACCACTTCATCCAGCCGTACGGGTACCGCCACGAACCGGGGCAGGGGATCGCCGTAGACCGGGCGGCGGCGCCCGTCGTCGAGCGGATCTTTCGCATGTACGCCGACGAGGAACTGGGGCTTCGCGACATCTGTCGCCGCCTCGTCGCGGATGGCGTAGCGGGACCGCGCGTCGCCGCCTGGAACATCAGCACGCTGCATGGCATCCTTCGCAACCGGACGTACCTCGGCGAGGTCCACCGGGTGGGCGTCCCGGAAGGCTCGCAGCCGCTTCGCGTGGAGCCCCTCATCGGCGAGGACCTCTTCGAACGCGCGCAGGATCGCATGGCCCGGCTGCGGACCGGCAGGCGTCGGCGAAACGTCGACGAGTGGTTCCTCCTTCAGGGGCTCGGCGTGTGTGTAAACGGTATGGGGCGGGACGAACACCGCATGGGCGTGTTCGTGAGCCAGCGCCCGCTCCAGGGTGGCGGCACGGCGCGATACCCCTACTACCGCTGCGTTCGCCGCGAGCCGGGAGCGCGTTACGACGGGACGGATGTCCGCTGCGCCGGTCCGAGCGTGCGTGCGGACATCGTGGATGCGAGGCTTTGGAGCCAGGTCCGCTCACTTCTCGCCGATCCAGAGCTCTTCGAGGAGAGGCTCGCGGCGACGCATGGGGCAGACGGGCTCGAGAAGCGCGTGCGGGAAGCCCGCGAACTCGAGGATCGGCTGACGAAGACGCTCCTGCGCCTGGAAGAAGAGCATCTGGGTGGTGACATCCCGAGCGAGCGCTACCTTGTCCACAAGGCAAACTTCAACCGAAGGCTCGACGCCGCCCGGCGCGACCGCAAGCAGCTCGAGAAGAACCTCAAGGTGTTCGAGGCGCGCCAGGCGGCCAGCACCGAGGTTGGCGAGCTTGCCAGGCGGTACGCGCAGTCCCTCGACGACCTGTCCTTCGAGACCAAGCGCGCCATCGTGGCCGCCCTCGTCGACAAGGCCGTGTTCGCGGACGGAGAGGTGCGGATCATCGGCCGGGGGGTCGCGTTCGACAGCGTCGTGGCGTCGCGCAGTCGCGTGTCGTAACTGGTGGGGGATGGCCGTGCACCGGCGCTCCCGGAGCGGTCTCCCCGGGAGGACCGTGGTATCCTGGAAGCACACAACCGGCGTGGAGAGACAAAGATCCGTCGGGACGGCTGTGCCCCCGTTGGAGGACGCACTCGCCGAATGGATCCGCGCAGACGCCCAGGAATGCGCGCCGGCCGAACGTCGCGACGGATCGCCGGTGCGAGGCGGTCCCATAACACAAAACCACCTAAGCATGCAAGCGAGTTTGAAAAGTGCGTAGTGTCATCCAGGTCATTAGGATGATCTGATCGGCGCTCTTTGCCAGAGCGGCTTCGTTGTAGGCGCCGCTCGCGGCGGTAGCCTGCGCGGTCGGGATGATGTTCACCGTGAGCCGCTTGCCCATGCCGTGGAGGCGCGAGGCCAACTGGCTCGTGAACGTGACGAGACCGGCGCGGACGGCGGGCGTGGCGTTCAGGCCCTGGAAGTCGACCGAGGCACCGTCGTAGTTCTCCTTCTTCACGATGGCGGCGATGTTGGCCACCGCCGTCGTGCGGGCGGTCGCGTCGATCAGAACGCCGCTCCTCGAGCCCGCGTTGTTGAACAGGGGCATCAGCGGCACGCCGTGGCTGGTCGCCCAGCTCCGGGTGGTAGCGTTGGTCATCTCCTTGACCCCGCCGGTGGGCAGGACCGAGTACCAGAACGGTGCCACCTCGCTGACCAGATGGGGAACGTTCTGGACCGCCTGGAACGAGGCATGGCGGGCGTTCACGGCAAAGCCCACGACGTGTAGCCCTGTGGACGCGGCGGACGGCGTGCCAGCCGCGCCCGACCGTGCCTTGGAGCGCGTCGAGCTGCCGTGCGTCGCGGTCGACGGACGACCGGCACCGCCCTTATGGGTCGACGTGTTGGCCTTGTTCATCGGCCTCCCGGCGGTGCCGATACCGCAACCCGCCAGGGAGAGAAGGAGACCTGCCGAGAGGAGCGACGGGACCAACCAGCGCGCGGGGCTCGTCATCTGGGCGTCCTCCCTTGCCACGCCTTCGCGTGTTCGAAGATCGCACCTAGTGTCCCCACGACGCGTCTGGTGTTGCATGGTGGCATGTTTTGTCACCGACTCATGCCTGCGACGACGACGGCGACGAGCGTCGGTGCGCCGTCGCCTGGCGCCACGACCGCGCGGCAGCAGGCGATCACGCAGCCGCGGACGCAGCGCCGCGCCGCCCCGCTCAGCTCGTGCTGACGGGGCGGCGTGTGGACCTCGGGGAGAACGCCCGGCTACGGGGTGATCCCGTTGCCGTCCAGGGCGGCGGCCGCTTGCGGCAGCTCGAACGCGCGTCGTTGGCCGATGCTTGGGCCGGGGAGGAGCAACACGGCCAGGCCAAGCCACGGGTACACGGCCAACTCGAGCTGTTCCCATGCGTTCGAGAATGCGCCCAGGATGACGACGGCCAGAAGGAGGATCAGGGCGAGGCGCCGGTTGTCCGGGTCCGCGTCACGCCGGGCCAGGGTCCAGAACGCCGCCACGCCCAGAAGGAGGAACAGGAGCGTGCCGGGCAGCCCGGTCTCGACCAGCACGACCAGGTACTGGTTGTCGGCGTAGAAGTTCTTGGGCACACCCACCAGCTTGATCTTGAACACCTTGGCGCCGGCACTGCCGAAGGTGCCCATGCCTGTGCCCAGCGGATGGTGGCGCACGATGTGCAGCGCCGTCCTCAGGTTGTGCAGCCGGCCCGCCTGTTCGGACTTGCACACGTACGTGCGGCACGGCTTGACCTTGGGCTTTTTTGTCGTTGTGCGGCCGTGTGAGGTGGCTCCGCCCTTGGCCGTGCCACCCTTGCCCGTGACCGTCTTGCCGTGCAGGCGGCCGTGTGCCGACAGGAACGAGGTGTTAAACCCGAGCGTGCGCGCCCGTGCGCCCGGAATAACAACGATCGAGGCGAGGACGACAACGACCGCAAGTCCGATGCCGACACGCTCGAGGCGCGCCCTGGAGCCATAGGCGAAGATCGCGGCCGCGACCAGGAAGACGATGTACGCGCTACGTGAGAACGACAGCACGAGCATGGCCGCGAACAGGCATGCCGCCAGGCCGAACAGCCAGCCGGGACGGTACGCCCGGCGACGGAACAGCGCGAACGTGATCGCCAGGGCAACCAGACCGAGCTCGCCGAACAGGTTGGGATTGTCCAGCCAGCCATACGGCCGGCCGGTGTTCACCGTGCTGACGTGCGCCTGCTGCAGGGCGAGCTTGCCGGGCAGGAGAAGCGCGTGGCCGAGAAGGAAGGTCTGGGCGATGCCCTGCAGGCCGACGAGCGCGATGCTTGCGAGGGCGAGCGGAACGATGCGCCACCACCAGTTCGCGTCGATGCCGTCGCCGACGCGATAGAGCCGCCGCACCGCCGCATAGAGGACGACGAACAGAAGCAGGTCGCGTGCCTCCAGGGCAGCCGCGCTCAGGTGCTGGTGGGCGTGCACGGTGGCCAGGAGGCCCCACAGGCCGAACAGGACCGCCAGTACCTCGATCGCGTCGACCGGCATGATCTCGTCGGGGTGTCGGTAGAGCACCCGGGCGGCGAGCACGACGACCACGGTGTCGGGGATGAAGGTGATCGGCGTGGGCGCCATGGACTCGACGAAGATGCGCAGGGGGAGATAGGCGATCAAAACGGCCAGGGCGACACGCGGATCCCAGGCCGCGACGGCGATCGCGACCAAGGTCAGGGCGCCGAGGGCGTCCCGCACGGTGTGGGGCAGCGGCAGGCATGAAAGGATGAGAAGCACACCCGCCGCGACGGGAAGAAGCCGGGTATTCGACAAGATCTTGGCCTCCCGCGTCCCGTTCGACGGGTCGAGCCCGGGTTCTGGCGACTGGACGGGTGCGCTGACTGGGTGCCACGTTTCGCGTCACCGCGGCGGACCTCCTTCCAGGACGGCGCGTCGATGCGTGTCGTGTCGCGGTATACAGGCGAGCCCGCCCATGTGTCGAATTGGAGCCTGCGCGCCGGTAGGGCGGGGCAGCCCAGGCGCGCCCATTCGCCCACGACAGGAGGACAAGGGGTGGCGTGGCTGAGCGGCGGCCGCCGGCGGCCGGAGGATGACCTGGAGGAGGCGTGGACGGCCTTTTCGGCCGCGCTGACGCCTCCGTTCGAGTTGTCCTCGTGGCTCCTCGCGCTCTTGCGTGGTCTCGCCCGCCTGCTCCCGGCCGAAGGCTACTACGCGTACTTTGCCGACACGCCGGGCGGCGCGCTGGTGCTGCGTGCGACGAGCACCGCCGTGGGCACGCCGACCGTCGGGCCGAACTACGCCGGGCTCGTCACCGCCAAGCCCCTGCAGCCTGCGCCGCTCGAGAGCGCCCTGCCTGGGCAGGTGGTCGACTGGGAGTCCGGTGCCAACGACGCGCTCCTCGTGCGTATCGACAACCGCTGCGTCCTGCGTGCCTCCCAGCCCCAGACGCGTCCGAACGACGCGCGCGCACGCCAGGCGCTGGCCGCGTACGTTGGCCGCGTCGCGCCGACGGTGGCCGTCCTGGTCGAGTACGCAAGCGCCGCGGTGCGTCTGGACGAGGCCTCCCTGCGCGCGGTGACCCAGCGGCGGGCGGTCGAGATCGCGTTCAACGGCTCGCGCCTGCTCGCGGTGGTCGCGCGCTTGACGGCACAGGCGCTCGACGCGCCTGCGGCCTACCTGGCCACGCGTGCCGACGGCGGCGAGTGCGAGATCGTGTGGCAGGGGGAGGAGGCGCAGCCGCTGCTCGCCCGGCTCGGGCCCGACATCCTCATGCGTGGCATGGCCGGTGCCCGCGCAGCCATCTGGCAGGCGCCGGCGCTTCCGGGCGGCCTCGTCGCCCACGGGTTCGCCCTGTGCGGGGCGGCCAAGGCGGTGTGGGAGGGGGACTCGGCGATTGTCGCGTTCGCCGGTCGCCGCCCCCCGGAGCGCGCGGAGACGGCCCGGGCGCTGCTCACCGCGTTGTCGGACACCGCAACCAGCATTCTGCGCGACCAGAGCGCGACGCTCGCGGCCACGCGCGGGTACGTCCAGTCCCTGGTTGCGATGGCGGACCTCCTTGACCTGGCGAACCCGTTCGCGCCGGCGCACTCGCGCGACGTGGCGACGGTGGCCCGGGACCTTGCCCTGGAGCTGCGACTGGGGGCCGAGGCGGCCGAGGAACTGTTGCTGGCCGGCCGGCTGCACGACATCGGCATGGCGTCGATCGGCCTGGACCTGCCCATGCGTCACGGCGCGCTGGCCGAGAGCGAGCGTGAGGTGGTGCGCAGCCACCCGACCGTAGGGGCCGACCTGCTGGCCGGGCTGCCGCCCCAGGCGGTGCCGGCGCGGGTGGAGTCGGCGATCCGCTGCCACCACGAGCGCTACGACGGGCTGGGCTACCCGGCGGGCCTGGTGGCGGACACCATTCCCTTGGAGGGGCGGATCATGGCCGTGGCGGAGCAGTTCGTCGGCCGCTCCTCGGCGCGCAGCTACCGTCCCGGCATGCCTGCCGGCCGCGTGCTCTTTGAGCTCAATCGCGCGGCTGGAACCGAACTCGACCCGCGCATCGTGCGCGCCTTGGCATCCATCTATAAGCGAAGAGGAATCGAGCCGACCGCTCCGTAGTTCGAAATGGGATCGCGGATGGCGAGATTGGCGCACCATTTGTCAACGGGAAGTGCACATCCATGGCGCAAGGCGCGGGTCGGCTGACGGTGCAATCCTTTGTTGTGTATTATGGCTACGGCCCGATGGACGGGATCGTTGGATATGACGTCGCGGTGCTGGAGCCACGCGGTTGGAAGGCGCCCGATGTCGCGCGAGTTCGTGCGCAGGGTACGCGAACGTTGGCCTACCTGAGCATGCTCGAGGCGATGGACTGGGAGGCGCCCAGTCTGGCGCTTCGACCGGAGGACTACCTACGGGTAGACGGCCGCCCGTGGCGGCGGCCCGAGTTCGGCACGACGGTCGTGGACCCCAGATCGCCGCGCTGGCAGGCCCACCTCGCCCGCCGGGTCCAGGTGCTGTACGAGGCCGGCTGGGACGGTGTGTTCCTTGACGGCCTGGGCGACGTCGAGGATCCGATCGTGGCATCCGAGACGGGATGGCTCCTGCCCGCGGTCGTCGGCCTCGTGCGCCTGGTGCGCGAACGGATGGGCATGCGGCCCGTGGTGATGAACAACGGCGTGTGGCTGGTCCTCCCCTGGGTGGCGCCCTACATCGACGGGGTGTGCTGGGAGATCGGACGCACGCCGGATCGGGCCGACGAGACCCACGTGGCCCTGGCCCTCGACCAGATGGCACAACAGGCGGTGCAGCGCGGCATGGCCCGCTTCCTTCTCACCTCGGTTCCCCCCGCCGCCCCCAAGGCCGCCGAGGAGCTGCGCAAGTTCCACAAGTTCGCTGACACCCAGGGGTTCGTGGCCTACGCCGCGCCCGGCGAGTACGCTGCCGCGGTGCGCACGCGAAGCGGTAGCGTGCGCGGCAAGGCCTAGTGGGCTTGCCCACCAGGCACGACCGGAGTCGGCATCGGAGGGAGATCCATGGATCCCAAGACGATCCTTGTCATCCCGGTCCACAACGAGGTCAAGACGATCGAGACCATCGTCGAGACTTCCCGAAGCTTCGTCGATCGCGTCCTTCTCGTGGACGATGGGTCGAGCGACGGGACGACGCGGCTGATGCGCGCGTACGCGCAGGCCCACCCGTGGGTGTCGTTTCTTGCCCACCCGAACAACAAGGGCATGAGCGAGGCCCTGTTCACGGGCTTCGCCTACGTCGTGGCCGAACTGGAGCGTGGCGTCCTCGGCCCCGATGACATCGTCGTGACGATGGACGGCGACGGCCAGCACGTTCCGTCCGACATCCCGGGGGCGCTCAAGCAGATGCGCGAGCGGGGCCTGGACGTCGTCCTCGGACGCCGCACCCTGGAGAACTATCCGTTCGTCAAGCGCTTCGGCAACTGGTTCCTGTCCCACTGGGCGCGCTCCCTTGCGCACTTCCCGTACCGTGACGTGGAGTGCGGCTTTCGTGTCATGCGCGTGTCCGTCGTGGCCGACATGCTGCCGTACTACGGGGCGACCAAGTACGCGTGCGGCCAGGAGATCGCCATCATCACGGCGCTGCGGCGTTGGCGCATCTCCAACGAGTATCCGATCGAGGTGCCGGTCTACCGCGTCGGCACCCGATTCTCGAACGGCTTCAACAACGCCCTGTCCGGCTGGCGCGCGGCATGGCGCGTGCGGCGCGGCCGCCCTGTCCGGCGCGCCCAGACCTGGGCGCAGATCGCCGCCGCCTCCAATCCCGGGATGTCCACCGCGCCCCTGTAGCACGCACGCGCCGTCGCCAGGCGGGAGTTTTCCCGCCGGCCGCCGAAATCGCCCCGTCGGCATGTGACGGACAGGCGGTGGATCGTTGGCCCTTCCCACCTGGTGGATCATCGGCGCCCTCGCGCGCATCGTCCTGGCCAGCGCGGCCTTGCTGTATGCGTGGCCGGCGGTGTGCTTCGTCCTCGACGGCGTCGACGAGCGCGACCGGCGTGTCGGCGCGCTTGGGCTCATGATCGCCTGGCTGATGGTGGGCGGGTACATCGGCGTGCCGACGCATCTGTTCGGGTGGGGTTTCGTGACGGCATGGATCCTCTTGCCGTTCTTCCTCTTCCAGCGTCGGGTCGAGCGGCTGCGGCGCCGCGGCGGTCCGATCGAGCGGTTCTATGTCGGCGTGCTCGACAACATCGAGGCCCTGTCGCTGCTGCCGGGACGCGCGCTCGGCGACCTGCGCGCGTCCTGGACGGCGTTTCGCACCCGCACCGGGTCCGCCTTGCGCCGCGGCTGGCTGGCGGCGCTCATCGTCGCCGCCCTCGTGGCGGCGGTCGCGTACGTGCGCCTGGGCTTTCCCATCGGACACGCGGGGCTTTTGTACTCGGACGCCTATGAGACCTTGTCGTGGGTGGAAGGCGTCACCCTGGGGCAACTGTTCCCGACCGGCATCTACCCGTTCGGGTTTTACATCCTGATGGGCGAGTTCACCGTCTTTCTCCATGCCGACGTGATCCTGGTGGAGAAGTTCTTCGGCCCGTTCGTCGGCGTGTGCATGGTGCTATCCATCATGTGGACGACCTACCGGGCGTCGGGCGGTCGCCTCGCCCCGGTGTTGGCCTCCGGCATCGTGTACGGTCTCATGACCCACTTCCTGCCCTATACCCCGGCGCGCCAGAGCGCCACCGACTCCCAGGAGTTCGGCAACGTGTTCGTCCTGCCGGTCGCCTGGATGGCCTACCAGTCGTGGGTGACGGGCGCGCAGGGCTACCGGATCGCCGGCGCCGGGATGCTCACGATCGTCGGCTTCGTCCACCCGATCGCCCTGCTCAACGCCCTCATGGCCGCAGTTGCAGGCACCGTCGGCGCCTGGCTGACGCACGGCGTGCAGTGGGCTGTGTTTCGCAGCTGGCTGGGCCTCGTCGCCGGTGCGGGGTTCATCGCCGGGGCGCCGCTTGCCGTCGCGCTTGGCCTCGGGGTGCCGCTGCTGTCCACCGGCGTGACCTTCATCACCGCCCACACCACCGTCGTCACGGCCCCGACACCGATGCCGGCCACGTTTGCCGCCCTGGCCGGCGGCTTCGCCCTGGTCGTCATCTGCCTCGTCCAGGGGCGCCGGCGGGCCGGTGCGCGCTTCGACCTCGGCATCGCCCTCACCGCGCTGCTGGTCCTGCTCTCCGCCATGTTCATCCAGCAGCTCCCCCGGCTGGGCATCCACAACGTGGCGCTGTGGTCGCGCGCGGGGGAGTTCGTCGCCCTGGGCGACGGCCTGTGCATCGGCATGGGTGTCCTGGCCATCCAGCGGCTTCTCGAGAGCGGGCTGGGCGCGGCGTGGGGGGAGCGGATCGGCGCCGGCGCCGTGATGGCGGCCGGCCTTGCGATCCTGGCTCCGACCGGACTTCGCCCGCTCCACGCCTACCGGATGAACAGCGACGTGTGGGTGCGCGAGATGGTCATCCTGAATCGCGAGCTGCCGCGGTACGACTGGCTGAGCGTGGCGGCCGGCGCCTACGCCTTTGTCTACGGCGAGGGGTTCAACCTCGAGCCCGGTACGTGGACGGGCGGGGCGTCGCTGGCGACGCGCTGGCCGCGCTTCGACGGGCGACCGGTGTCGGAGGACTACCTCCTGTTTGTCGTGCCGCGGCAGGCGTCGTATCCGGTCGCCGATTCGCCGGCGGAGTACGCGACGGCGGTCGTCCAGCGAAACGACGTCGCCGCTTGGGTGCACGCCTGGGAGGCGCGCTACGGCGCGATGCCCGTCTACTTCCGGGACCGGACGCTTACCATCTACGAACTGCGAAAGCCCCACGGTCGGGGTGCCTTCGGCTAGCGGTGACGACCGCGGCTACTGGTGGATGTAGAGGACCTCGAGTTGGGCGCTGTGCTCGTAGATGAGGGCGGAGGCCGGGTGCGCGCTCAGATAGGCGCGGACCCAGGCCAGGGCGTGCGCCTCGATCGACGCCCCGGTGAGGCCGCTGTACGTGTTGGCGGTGATCGTCGACGGCAGCGGCAGCAGACCGTCGGCAGCGTCGATCGGCCGGCCCAGGCCGGGCGGGTCGAGATTGACGAAGAGGAAGATCTGGGGTGTCTGGATCGGGCTTGTCGGGTTGTCCTTGGGCAGCCAGCTCGGGTTGGCGGCGTCGCCGATGGAGTAGTCCTGGAGGAATACGCCCAGCTCCGTGTGCCAGCCCGAGCCCAGCACCTCGGGGTACTGGGTGACCGGCGAGACGATCGTCCAGGTGTACTTGGGCAGGCTGCCGGCGATCTGGAGGTAGGTGAGGGCGCTACCCGGCGGTTCGAACAGCGGTAGGGTCGGCGACCCCTGGAAGACGAGGCCGATGGCCGCCACGGACATGCACACCGCCGCCGCACTGCGTCCGCTTGCGTGGCTGGCGCCGGCCAGCGCGTAGGAGAAGGCCCAGGCGACCAGGAGGGCGATGGCAAAGGCGTTGAGCGCCCCATCGCGCAGCGAGTGGTCCACGAGCACAGGCGGGCCGACGACCAGTACGGCGGCCACCAGCAAGAGGCCGATCGCATAGGCCGCCTGCACCCGACCGAGGAGGCCGGTGCGCCCGCGGTAGGCGTAGCCGTGGACCAGGAGCAGAAGACTCGCGAGCACCGGTGCGGCCATGTCCCCCAGGCGGCCGAGGGGCGGGGAGAGCACGGCGCCCGTCGTCCACAGGAGGGGGACGGGCGCCGTGTGCATGGCGTAGCCCACGGCGATAGGCCATAGCGACAGGGCCCAGCCGCCGAGAGCCAGGGCGGCGTCGAGACGGCCGCTGCGTCCCTGACCGGCCAGGAGGACCGGCACGACGACCAAGATGGCGAGCAGTCCGGTGCCCGGATCGAGCGCACCCACGACGTAGGCGCAGGCGGTCAGCGCGACCCGCGCGACGCCGCCGCTGGCGGTGGCGAGCGCGAGTCGCAGGGCCAGCACGATGAGGACCAGCGCGAGCGCCATGGCCAGGTGGCCGGCCTCGGGGTCGACCGGACTCCAGGCGGGCAGGCCGGCGCCCACGAGACGGGTGAGCCCGACCATGGCGGCGGCAGCCACGGCTGCCCAGCGCGAGCGTGTCAGCGTCTCGGCCACGCCGGCCGCCGCACCGGCGAGTAGGACCGCGGCCAGCGGCTGCACCAGGCGCAGGACGTTCAACTGGTCGGCCGAGGTGAGGGTGCTGAAGGCGGCCAGGATGGCGGGCAGTCCCACCGGTGCCAGCCCGGCGCTGAACATCCCGCCGCCCAGGGCGACGGTCTTGGCCACCAGCAGCTCCTGGTAGCCGGCCGGCGTGGCGGGCGCCGGATCGAGCAGCGAGGGCCAGACCTGCACGAGGGCGACGGCAACCAGCACCGCCGCCAGGAGCAGCGTGTCCGTACGACCGAAAAGGCGCGCCACGGCGCCCAGGAGGCCGCGCGCCCGGGTTGTCGCGCCGCTGAGGGCGGCGGGCGGCGGGGCCCCGGGCGTGCTTGTGGCCTCGATCGCCTGGAAGATCGCGAGGGTGTTGGGCTGACCCCCCACGCCGTCGCTCGTCTGCGCGACGCCGCTCTCGCCGATCGGCAGCGGGGCGAGCTCGCTGGGCACCTCGGCCTCGACGACCGTCGGCGCGGGCGAGGTGCGCCGGCGCACGGCGCGCAGCAGCAGGGGGAAGAACACGGCCAGGCCGACGAGCGTCGTGAGCTGGACGGCGTGCACGACGGCCATGACGGTCGTGAACGCGATCCAGATGGCAAGGCCGGTCACGAATGGTCCGAACCACGCGGTCCACCCCTGGATCGAGGCGCGCGGCACGATGAGGACCGGCCACACGACCGTCGCCAGCACCAGCCCGATCAGGACCGGCACGACCTGCCCGAGTCCGGTGAGCGCCGCGATCACGTGAGCTGGTAGAGCGTGTAGTCGATGGTGTTCATCAGGTGCACGAGGGCGCGCGTCGTGACCACCAGCATGTACCCCACCCCCGCCGCCAGGCCGAGCACGGCCAGGTTCTCCGAGTTGAGGAAGCGCGTCGCGGCAAGGCCTACGCCGAAGTCGACCAGGATGGCGACCGCCATGGTCCGCAGGGCGATCACGGGCCGGACCAGGGTGAACAGGAGCAGCACGTTGTACAGGCCGATGACGAGGGCCGTGTAGGCGACGCTCGCCACGGTGTAGGTGAAGTTGGTGTGCTCGTTGAGTGGCGTGTACTTGCCGATGAGGGGCGACGTCGAGGCGAGGTCGAGACCCACCCGCATGGCGATGAGGCTTACGATCGCCATGCCGGCGAAGATGAGCAGGGTTGTACCGTAGATCGCCTTCAGCCGCCGGATCAGCACCACGATCCGGGACTCGGACGTGACCTGGTCGGCGCGCGTCAGCCAGCCCAGGGTGAGCGAGATCATCGGCTCGACGGCGCCCATCGGCAGGATCAGGCACAGCAGCGCCCAGTCCATGGCGAGCTCATACGGCCCCCGGAACCAGATGCCATAGGGGAGAAACGCCGTGTTGGTGGTGAACGCCACCAGGCGGTCGGCGAAGATGAACGCGAAGTACAAGATGCCATAGGCGAAGTACGGCGCCGCGCCGTAGGCCAGGTGCGAGATGCGCGAGCGCACGATCCGCTCCTGCCGCCCTTCCGTTCCGATCTGGCGGCGGAACAGGTAGACCGCGATGGCGACCGACACCAGCGAGCCGATGCCCATGGCGGCGATCTGGGCGAGCGTGACGGTCCAGTGCCGGTACTGGTGCAGGTAGTAGGCGACGCCGATGGCGATGGCGGTGGCGATCGTGAGGAAGTACTCGCGCCGGAGCACGTACATGCCCGTGTACGACAGCCACATCGCGCTCAGGGGGATCACGTACAGCACCGCAAAGGCCATCGTGCCGAAGGGCAGGATGGGGAAGATGCCGTCCAGGACGAGAAGGACGACGCACAACAGGACGGACAGGCCCATGCCCCAGCGCATCATCAGCCACAGCGTCGCCTCGACCAGGTCGCGCTCCTTCGAGCCCACCAGGATGTAATAGATGTACGCCATGCCCTGGGTGAAGCCGCCGGTGACGAGGAAGCTGAACAGGGTGGCCAGGGCGAGGGCAGTCGCCTGCTCGAGGTTGAACCCGGTGTACGCCGCGAAGGAAATGTTGAGGAACACCATCGCGGCGATGGACACCGCCATCGGCAGGGCGAAGGTGAGGCCATGGAAGAACTGCCCCACCATCTCCATGATCGTCGCGCCCCAGGCCGGCGTCTCGACGCCCGTCACGGGCTCGCTGGCGACCGTGCGGGTGATCTCCGCGTAGACCGTCTCGGCGAGTTCGAACACCGTCGGGACGCCAAACTGTTCCTCGACCTGCCGGTCGCCGTAGCCGAACGACTCGATCAGGGCGGCCACGTTCATCACGTCCTGGGGCTGGGGGTTGGCCTCCAGCACCTGGCGCGTCACGGACGACACCCCCAGGGAGCGCTCGCCCGCCGGGGTCGGCAGTCGCTGGCCTGAACTCACGTCGGGCACCCCCGTTCAGCCCGTCTCCTCGGACACGGACGTCCGTTGTCAAATCGAGGGATGTCAAATCGAGGCGGCATAGGGTATTCTGTTCGCTGCTGGAAAGGGGTTCCCCTATGGGTACCGGGCCGCCGGCCCTGCCCAGGGAAGGAGACCGCTCGAGATCGTGGCACGCATCCTCCTCACCACCGAGGGCACGTACCCGTATTTCCCGGGCGGTGTCAGCGTGTGGTGCGACAACCTCGTCCGCGAGATGCACGACTTCGACTACGGTGTGGTCGCGATCGCGTCCAACCCGTACGTGACGTCGCAGTTCTCGCTGCCGCAGAACGTGAAGGACGTGCACGGCATCCCCCTGTGGGGGATCCGGGATCCGGCCGAGAACCGCAAGGGCCTCACCTTCGCCGAACTGTTCATGCGCAAGCAGCAGACCTCGCCACGCATCGTCGAGCAGCTGTTCGTGCCTGCGCTCGCGGTCTACCTGAACGAGATGTTCTCGCCGACACCCGACGTCGCCTCGGTCGGTCGTGCCTTCTCCGCCATGCACCGGTACTTCCAGACATACGACTACCAGGTGACGTGGCGTACCGAGGCGGTGTGGAACACATTCAAGCGGTGGGCCCTGGACGGCGCCGCCGCCGGGAGGCTGCCCGACCCCAGCGTGCACGACCTGGTCCAGGGCCTGGGCTGGCTCTACCACTTCCTCATGATCCTCGACATGCCGATCCCCAAGGGCACCGAACTCGTTCACTCCTCCGCGGCGGCGTTTTGCGGCCTGGTCGGCGTGGTGGCCAAACTCCAGTACGGCCTGCCGTACCTGCTCACCGAGCACGGCATCTATCTGCGCGAGCAGTACCTGGCCGTCGGGCGAAGCAACATGAGCCCCTTCTCGAAACGCTTTCTCATCGCGGCGGTGCGCACGGTCGTGCAGGTGAACTATCTGTACGCCGACCGGATCGCCCCGGTATGCGCGTTCAACACCCGTTGGGAGAAGGCGCTCGGGGCGCCCCAGGAAAACATCGAAGTGGTCTACAACGGGGTCAGTCCCGACGTCTTCCGCCCCCGCGAGCGGCCTCACGGCAACGAGCCCGGGCGCGAGCTGAGCATCGTGTCGGTTGCCCGGTCGGATCCGAACAAGGACCTCGAGACGCTGGTGCGGGCCGCGGCGCTGGTGCGTGGACAGGTGCCGGCCAAGTTCCGGGTCTACGGCAGCATCACCGTGCCCGAGTACCACGAGCGCGTGCTCAAGCTGCGCAAGGAACTCGGCCTGGAGGAGTACGTGGAGTTTGCCGGCCACCGCGAGGACGTGTCGGACGTCTACCGGGAGGCCGACATCCTCGTCCAGTCGTCGGTCTCCGAGGCCTTCCCGTACGCCTTGATCGAGGCGATGATGACCGGCGCCGCGATCGTGGCCACCGACGTCGGCGGCTCCTCCGAGGCGGTGGGTGACGCCGGTATCATGGTACCGGCCCGCGATCCCAAGCGACTCGCCGACGCCATCATGACCCTCGCGCGCGACGCCTCGCTGCGTGCCACCCTCGGTGAGCAGGCGCGCGAGCGCGCGCTCACGCTGTTCAACCGCGCGACCGCGCTGCGCGCCTACCGCCGGCTCTACCGCGGCCTCATGCCGCGGGCCAGGCAGGTCCGGGCGAACAGCGACCCGGTCACCGCGCTGGCGCGGGCGTTCGCGTTCGAGAAGATGGGCCATCCGATCGCCGCCCTGGACCAGCTCTACCGCGCCTTGCGGGCGTCGCCGTCGCGACAGGCGAGTGCGGCGATCCTGGCCATGATCGCGCGCCTCGAACGGCAACTGAACGCCGACAACCGGGCGACCAAGCGGCTGGTCGCCGCGTGGCTGGTCTCCCGCCTGGCCAGCCGGGGCCCGGACGCGGCCGCCTAAAATGCGAATGCCTCATCCATTTGCGCAGGGAGGAATCTGCGCCTAATATGTCAAATGTGTCCTCGGTTGGGTGAAGTCAAATGCCGGTAGAGTTTGGTCGAGTGGTGCGGGGGCTGTCGAACGTTTGCGGATGGGAGGGGGATGTCCGTGCCAGCTAGCGGCTTCCGACGGTCCCTCGTCGGCTACCGACCAGTGGCGGTACGGGCGGCCGTCCGTGACACGGAGGAACGCCTTGGCGCGGCGCGTGCCGCCCGCAGCAACGACCTTTCCCGGCGCGAGCAGGAGGCGGCGGCGCTGCGTGCGGCCGTGCTGCAGGCCGAGTCCCAGGTCGCCGGGGAACAGCAGCGCATCCGCTCCCTGCTCGCAAGCATCGCGTCGGCAAGCGACCGGATGCACGAGCGTGTTGCCGAGGCCCGGGCAGAGTTCGACGCCATCGAGGCCCAGGAGGCGGTTGCGATCGCCCAGGTCGAGGCTGCGCTGGGCGAGCGGTACGCACTCGGCGACGCGTTTCGCGCCGACGTGCTCAGCGCCGTGCGGCGCGCGCGGGGTCAGCTCGAGCATGTGGCGCGGCCTACGGTCGAGCACAGCCCGGTGCCCTCGCCGGATCGCGAGGCCGAGCGTCCGCCGGTGGTGGTGCCCTTGCGGCCCTTGCGGCTGGCGGATCACGGCGCGGGCGATGGGATGGGCTGATGCCACCCGGATCGGAGTGGCGACCCGGTGACGCCAAGCTCCCGGCCCTGCCGGTCGGGTTGTTCGGCTACCGGCGAGACGACGTCGAGGCGGTCGCGCGCGAGCTGGAGGCGGGCGAGCGGGCTGCGTTCGAGGCCTGGCAGCTGTCCGTGCAGAAGCTGGAGGCCGAGACCGCAGCGCTGACCGACCGCCGGCAGGCCCTCGCCGCGCTCCTCGACAATCTGTCCCTGATCGCCGGCATGCTGGAGGCCGAAGCCCACCGTGCGCGCGCCAACCGCGTGTACCTGGACGCGGCTGCGGCGCCCGAGGTGGAGCGGCTGGCCGCCGAGCACGAGGCCAAGATGCGCGCGATGCGGGTCCTGGCCGAGCGTCTGGCGCGCCGGGCTGCGGCCGTGGAGCTGGATCTGAACCGGATGCTGGAGGCGGTCTCGCAGGCGTTTGCCAACGAGGCGCCGTCCGTGCGGGTCGAGGGCGAGGCGGCCGATGAGAGCGTCGCCCGCCTTGTCGCGCTCCTGGCCGGCGGGGACGAGACCATCCGCCTGCAGGCGGGCGCGCTCGTTGCCGACCGGCGCGTGCGCGTGCAGGCGTCCGGGCCCGAGGTCGCCGTGCAGACGCGGACGGGTATCGCCGTAGGGCGTCTGTCCGGCTTGGTGGTCGGCATGCCGGTGCCCAAGGTGCTGGGCTACGAGGTGGCCCCCGTGGCGGCCGGCGGGGGCGAGGCGGCAGCCGCGGGCGTCATCCCGGCGTCGGACGTGCTTGCCCTGCGCACCCGCACCGTGGTGGTGCGGGACAACTACCGGACCGTGCGGGCGGAAGACCTGCCCGACGAAGGGGCGACGCCGCTACAGGTGCTGGAAACGGCACGGCCCGAGGCGGGTGCGACGCCCCTGGCGTCGGGCGAGTACGGCCCGGTCTGGGAGGCGCCGGAGGCGGGGGAGCCCGCGCCCGGCCCACGCGCGCAGGCGGGTGGCGCTGCCGCTCAGCTCCCCGACACGACTGTGGACGACCCGGGTGAGGTGTCGCCTGGCGCGGCAACGGACGGGGACCTGACCGAGGAACGGCCGGCGCCGGTACCCCTGTCCGCGGGTGCGGCCGCCGACGCCGGCGCCGGCGAACCCGCTCCAGCCCCCGCGCCGCTTGGCGCGCAGGGGGACGCGGTCCGTCCGGCGGAGCGGGAACCGGCTGGCCGGCGCTGGGAAGAGGCGTCTGAGGCTCAGCCCATCGAGAACGGCGAAACGTCGCCGGCCGACGACCCGTCGATCCTTGCACAATCGGCCTCCGCACCATCCCTCGAGCGGGCGATCGTCATAGAAGAAGCGACGCACGCCGAGGTGCCGGTCGAGCCAGACCACACCGGTCCGGCGGCGGCCGGTGCGGGGGACGACACCCGGACGCCCATCCGGGCCGCGCGGACGCTCCCTCCGACGGCTGCCGGGCGTGTCGACGGGCCGGCGTGGGAGCCGCCTGCCGCCGGCACGCCGCCGGCGCCGCGGGAGAGCGGACCGGCCGGCGCGTCGGCGCCAGCCGAGGATGTCGTCACGCAGCCCGTGTCGACGCCCGCACGGGCTGGGTGGACGCTTCACCCGACCGCTCCTGGGCGTGTTGACGAGCCGGCGTGGGAGGCTCCTGCCGCCGGCGCGCCACAGGTATCGGGGGAGACCGCACCGGCCGGGTCGACGGCGCCACCCGCCGACGGGGTCACCCCGCCGGCGTCGGCGCCCGGCATGCTGGGCGAAGAGGGCACCGCGGCGGCCGACCCGGCCGACAACCAGGCGGCGCTGCGGGCGCCCGCGACCGTCCTAGGCGAGGTCGACGATCTCGACGTCGCGCAGGCGCTAGCGCTGGCGGCGGGCGTGGGTCCGACCGGGGCGGACCCGGTACCCGACGCGGCAGGAATGCGCGCCGCCGCGCCGGCCGATGCCTCATCCTTCGCCACGCCCAAGAGCGACGGCGATCCCCGGGATCGGTCGCCCGGGCGCCGCCAGCCGCGGTCGCGCGGCGGACCCCTGGCGTGGGCCCGGCAGGCGTTTGCGCGGGCGCAGGTGGGCCAGGACGACGGCGGCGACGGCCTTCCGGCCGGCGACGCCACCCCGGCGACACCAGCGGCGCCGGCCCGTGTCCAGGACGGCGGACGTGCGGCCGGCGGCGAGGCCGCCACGCGGACCGACATCCGCACGCCGCCGCGCGGCGCCGGCGGTGACAACGCGCCTGGCCCTCCGCCTCCGGGGGACGGTGCCGACGAGGCGCAGGACGGGCCCGAAGCGGACGGCGTCCCCGACGAGCCTTCGGTCCCGGCAGGCGGCCCGGGTGCGCTCGGTTCCGCGGGCAGCATCGATGGCGGCAGACGCGAGGATGGACAGACCGGCGGATCGGACGCTCCTGCGGGCCCGGGGCGGCCTCCGACCGGCGGCCTGGCCCTGCGGGCCGCGGCGCATGGCAGCGGCCCGGCCCAGGCCGTGGCCGGTGACCCGCCACCGCCGCCGGCGGGCAACGCCGGCCGGCCGCCTATCGCTCGACCGCCCGCCGGCGCACCGGCACACGGCGGGCGCGCCCTGTCGGCCGCGGGACGGGTCGCACCGCTGCCTACCCGACCGAGTGGCGCTGCCCGCACGCCGGCCGCCGGCTCGGACTGGCGGCAGACCTGGGCGATGGGTTCGCGCCAGGGTGCCGCGTCGCGTGAACGGCGCCGGCCGGTGCCCGGCTCGGCCGCCTACCTGGCGGCGGTCCGGGCGGGCGCGGCGGCCCAGGCGACGACCGCGGGACCGGGCCCGATCGAACCGGCTGCGGCCCCGTCGCCACGCGCGGAGGGCACGGCCCGGCCGCCGTCGCCGGTGACCGCGCCGGCCGTGACGACCCTGCCGTCGGCGCCCGACGGACTCGACACGAGCATCCTGCCGGCGCCGGCCTGGGTGGCCGACGGCGACGCGGCCACGGCCATGCCGCCGCAGCCGCCCGCCCGCCCGGCGCCCGCCGCGTCGGCGCCGGCCGAACTGGTCGCCGCGGCCCCGGGGCTGCGGACCGCCGCGAGCGATACGCCGCTCGCGGCCGAGCCGGTGGTGCCCCCGCGACCGGTCCGCGAGCGTCCCGCGGCACCGTCGCGGCCGATGCCGCCGCAGGACGACCTGCACGACGCCGGCCTGGCGATGGACGTCCTTGCCTTCCTCGAGGGCAAGGTGGTCGGGCAGGACATCGTCGACGCCGAGGGTGACGTGGTCGCCCGGCGGGGCGACCGGATCGACCGGGATCTGGTCAGTCGCGTCGAGGGCGTGGGGCGGCTGCCCGAGCTCATCGTGTACATGACCCTGGATGACGTGTTCTAGCAGCAGGGAGCGTGATGCGGACATGCGCGTGGTCGTCACGGGCGGCGCCGGGTTCATCGGTGGTCACCTGGTCCGCAGGCTGACCGATGGGGGCCATGAGGTGGCGGTGGTCGACGACCTGTCGACGGGGCGGCGCGAGAACCTGCCCGCCGGCGTCCCGCTCGCGGTCCTGGACATCGGCGCCACCGACGCGCTGGCGACGGCGCTGGCGGGCGCGGACGCGGTCGCGCACCTCGCCGCCGTGGCCTCGGTCCGGCGCGCCTACGACGAGCCGCTGACGGTACATGCGATCAACGCGACGGGCACCCTGTCCGTCCTCGAGGCGTGCCGCGCGGCGAACGTCGGAACGGTCGTCTTCGCCAGCTCCGCGGCGATCTACGCGCCCAGCGACGCGCCCGTGCCCGAGTCGGGCGCCATCGCGCCGTCGAGCCTCTATGGCGTCGACAAGCTGGCCGGCGAGGGATACATGGACGTCTACGCCCACCTTCACGGCCTGCGCACGGTGAGCCTGCGCTACTTCAACGTGTATGGGCCCGGCCAGCTGCCCAGTGCCGGCGACTCGCCCGTCGTGGCGCGCTGGATGGCCTCGCTCGCTGCCGGCGACGCGCTCGAGCTCCACGGTGACGGCGGCCAGACGCGGGACTTCACCTACGTCGGCGACATCGCCGCGGCGACGGCCCTCGCCCTCGCAGCGGCCGCCGACGGCCGGGCGAGCGGCGCGTTCAACGTCGGCCGGGGAGGAAGCGTGTCGCTGCGCAGGCTGGCCGAGGATCTCGCCGCCGTGGCCGGCGCGCCGGCGCGGTTTCGCCACGAACCGTCGCGCCCCGGGGACGTGCGCCACTCCCGCGCGGACGTCGCCCGCGCGCGGGCGATCCTCGGCTACGCGCCGAGCGTCGACCTGGCGGAGGGGCTGGCGGCCACCTGGGCATGGTGGGCCGCGCGAGGCCGCGCGGCGTCGTAGGTCGGTCCGGTTGGCGGCCCTGCGCGACTGAACGCGAATTGGCGGACCCAGGGCCCTGTGCTATACTCCTGCGGGACATTCCGCACGGTGCTCGGAGCGGCGAGGGGGAGCCGGCGGCCTAGGCCGCCGGTCCGCGTCCGCGAGGAAGGTGCCGGAGGCGATCCACACCAAAGGAGGACGATCCTTGGCCTACATTTCGATGAAGCAGCTGCTCGAGGCTGGCGTGCACTTCGGCCACCAGACGCGGCGTTGGAACCCGAAGATGCGCGAATACATCTTTACCGAACGCAATGGGATCTACATCATCGATCTGCAAAAGACCGTGCGCAAGGTCGGCGACGCGTACGAGTTCGTGCGGCAGACGGCGATGGACGGCGGTCGGGTGTTGTTCGTCGGGACGAAGAAGCAGGCGCAGGAGACGATCCGGGACGAAGCGCTCCGCAGCGGGGAGTTTTACGTCAACCAGCGGTGGCTGGGTGGCACCCTGACCAACTTCGAGACGATCCGCAAGCGGGAGAGCCGCCTGGTCGAACTCGAGGAGATGGAAGCGAGCGGGGAGTTGGAGCGCCTTCCGAAGAAGGAGGTCAGCCGGCTGCGCAACGAGCGCGAGCGGCTCGACAAGTTCCTCGGCGGGATCAAGGGGATGCGCCGCCTGCCGTCGCTCATGTACGTCGTCGACCCGCGCAAGGAGCGGATCGCGGTGACGGAGGCGCGCAAGCTGGGGATTCCGATCGTGGCCATCGTGGATACGAACTGCGACCCGGACGAGATCGATTACGTCATCCCCGGCAACGATGACGCGATCCGCGCGGTCCGCCTGATCACGGGCCGGATGGCCGACGCCGTGATCGAGGGCAAGCAGACGGAGCAGGTGACGCCGTCGGCGGACGAAGAGGCGCTCCAAGCACAGGCCCAGTAGGAGCGATCGGCTCCCCGGCGGGGGAGCCTTCTTGCAGTGGGAGGGTTCGGGGTGGCGGTGGCGATCACGTCCCAGATGGTGAAGGAACTGCGCGAGCGCACCGGCGCAGGCATGATGGACTGCAAGCGCGCCCTCGAGGAGTCGCATGGCGACTTCGAGGTGGCCATCCGGCTCCTGCGCGAGCGCGGCAAGGCGCAGGTGGCGAAGAAGTCGGGGCGCTCGGCAAGCGAGGGCTCGATCGTCTCGTACATCCACGGCGGGCGCATCGGCGTCCTGCTCGAGGTGAACAGCGAGACCGACTTCGTCGCGCGTAACCCCGAGTTCCAGACGTTCGCGCGCGAGGTGGCGATGCACATTGCTGCCGCGTCGCCGCGCTACGTCACACGCGACGAGGTGCCTGAGGCGGAGATCGCGGCCGAGCGGGCGATCCTGCGCACCCAGGCCGAGGGAACCGGCAAGCCGGCGGCCGTGATCGAGAAGATCGTCGAGGGACGCCTGGACAAGTTCTATGAGCGGGTGTGCCTGCTCGACCAGCCCTGGGTGCGCGAACCGGAGCGCACGATCGGCGAACTGCTGGTCGAAATCGCCGCCAAGGTGGGCGAGCACCTCGTCGTGCGTCGGTTTGTACGCTGGGAGCTGGGCGAGGCGCTCGACGACGAGGGCGAGGGCGAAACTCCGGCCTAGGAGGTACCGTAGTGGCGAGGTCGCTGGAGCAGGCAGCGGGTGCCAGGGCGGGTGCGTCGCCCTACCGCCGCGTAGTGCTGAAACTGAGCGGCGAGGCCCTGGCCGGCGGGCAGGGGTTCGGCATCGATCCGGAGACGGTGGAAGGCATCGCGAGCGAGGTTGGGGATGCGTCGCGCCTGGGCGTCCAGCTGGCGCTGGTCGTGGGTGGCGGCAACATCTGGCGGGGAAACGCCGATGCGGCCAAGACGATGGACCGCGCCACGGCCGACTACATGGGCATGCTCGGCACCATCATCAACGCGCTCGCCTTGCAGAGCGCCTTGGAGAAGCGCGGAGTCGACACCCGCGTCCAGACCGCGATCGAGATGCGCGAGGTGGCCGAGCCGTACATCCGGCGGCGCGCCATCCGCCATCTGGAAAAGGGCCGGGTCGTGATCTTCGCCGGTGGCAACGGAAACCCGTACTTCACGACGGACACGACGGCGGCGCTGCGGGCCGCCGAGATCGAGGCCGACATCATGCTCAAGGCCACCCAGGCCGAGGGTGTGTTCGATGCCGACCCGCGTGAGCACCCGGACGCGATCATGTTCGAGGAGATCCCGTACATCGACGTGCTGCGCCGCGGCCTCAAGGTGATGGACGCCACCGCCACGTCCCTGTGCATGGACAACGACATCCCGATCATCGTGTTCGACCTCGGCACGTCCGGCAACGTGCTGCGCGTGTTGCGCGGCGAGTCGGTCGGCACCCTGGTCGGCGCGCGCAGGCAGCCGCGGTGAGCCACCACGCCGACGCGGCCACCCGCATGCACGGGGCGGTGGAGGCGCTGCGGCGCGAGCTGGGCGGCCTGCGCGCCGGCCGCGCGACGCCGGGTCTGGTCGACCGGATCACGGTCGAGTACTACGGCACGACGACGCCCCTTCGCGACCTCGCCAGCCTGTCGGTGCCCGAACCGCGCCAGCTGCTGATCCAGCCCTGGGACCGCAGCGTCGTGCCGGCGATCGAGAAGGCCATCCAGAAGAGCGACCTGGGCATCCAGCCGAGCTCCGACGGACAGGTGCTGCGCATCAACCTGCCGCCGCTGACCGAAGAGCGGCGCAAGGACCTGGTGCGTCAGGTGCACAAGCTCGAGGAGGAGCAGAAGGTGGCGGTGCGCAACTGCCGCCGGGACGCCATGGAGGCCATCCGGGACGCGGTGAAGAAGGGCGGCCTGTCCGAGGACGAGGCGCGTCGCGAGCAGGACGAGCTGCAAAAGCTCACCGACCGGCACATCGCCGAGATCGAGGGGCTGGTGAAGGAGAAGGAGCGCGAGGTCATGCAGGTCTAGCCTGCACGGCCCGCGCGCGGGCGGTGGACGGAGGGACGCCATGGGCGACGAGGGGCAGGACGCGATGGTCGGCCTGAGCCCCGCGCAGGCGCAGGCGCGCGCGGGCGCCCTGGGCGTGCGGGCGACCATCGTCCGGACCGGTGACCCGGCCGATGCCCTGGGCGGGCCCGAGATGGTCCTGGCGGTAAGGACCGACGATGCGGGCGCGCTCGTCTTCGTCGTCGGTGCCACCCGCGCCGAGGTCGGGATGGTCGCCTCGGAGGCGCGGCCGTGAGCGAGGCAGGCGGACCGCCCACGGCACCGGCCGAGGAGGCGGCGCCGTCGGGAGCGGTCCGGGTGGCGGGTGTTCCCCGCCACGTCGCGATCGTCATGGACGGCAACGGCCGCTGGGCCGGCCGCCGTGGCCTGCCCCGCCTCGCCGGCCACCGGGCCGGCGTCCTTGCCCTTGAACGGGTGCTGCGGGCAGCCCCCGACATGGGCATCGAGATCCTCACGGTGTACGGCTTCTCGACCGAGAACTGGCGCCGACCGGCCGCCGAGGTGGGCGGGATCATGCGCCTCCTGGTCGAGTTCTTGCGCATCAAGGCGCGCGAGCTGCGGCGGGAGGGCGTGCGGCTGCGCTGGGTGGGCGACGTGCGCGCCTTGCCGGCGATCGCCCAGACCGAACTCGCCCGCGCCGGCCGGGTTACCGCGGCGGGTCACCGCATCACCCTGGTCCTGGCGCTCAACTACGGCGGGCGCTGGGAAATCGCCGACGCGGCACGCCGTCTGGCCGAGGCGGTGGCGCGCGGCGAACTGCGTCCGGAGGAGATCGACGAGCGCCGGTTCGGCGAGGCGGTGGCGACCGGGGCCTTCCCGCCGCCCGACCTCATCATCCGCTCGGGCGGCGAGTTTCGCCTCTCGAACTTTCTCTTGTGGGGGGCGGCCTACAGCGAGGTGGTCGTGACCGACACCCTGTGGCCGGACTTCGGGGCCGAGAACCTGGAGTGGGCCGTGGCCGAGTATGGCCGGCGCGAGCGGCGATTCGGCGGCATCAAGGGGACATGATCGGGCGGCGGCTGGCGACGGTTTCCATCGCCCTGCCCGTGCTACTCGCGGCCTTGTGGCTGGGCGGCCTTGCCTGGCTGGCGCTCATTGCGGTCGTCGCGGCCCTGGGCGTGCGGGAGATGGCCCGGCTGCTCGACGCGATGGGCATGCCCGTGTCGGCGCCCGCCGCCGCAGTCGCGGCCATCGTCGCCCTCGCGCCCATGGCGGCCGTGGGTGTGTTCGGCGCGCCGCCGACCCTGGCCGCCCTCGGTCCGTTCGGTGCCTTGGCCGTCGTCATGGTGACCTTCCTGGTCGCCCCGGGCGAGCGGCCGTTCAGCGCCTTTCTCGGTGTCCTCACCGCCGCCCTGTATCCGTGCTGGCTGCTCGGCTTCCTGGTCCTCCTGCGCAACGGCCCGCATGGTGCGGGCACCGCGTTTTGGGTCCTGGCCGTGGTGTGGGTCGGCGACGCGGCCGCATACGGTGCCGGAAACCTCATCGGCGGGCCGCACGTGGTCCCGTCCATCAGCCCGGGCAAGACGCTGTCCGGGTTCGTGGCGGGTCTCGTCCTGTCCATCGCCACCGGCGCCGCGGCCGCGCCCCTGGCCGGCCTTGCCTGGCCGGAGGGTCTCGTCCTGGGCGCGCTCGCCGCCGTCGCGGCCCAGTTCGGCGACCTGGCCGAGTCGCTGCTCAAGCGGCGTGCACGGGTGAAGGACTCCGGCGGCGTGCTTCCCGGCCACGGAGGCGTGCTCGATCGGGTCGACGGGGTTCTTGTCGCGGCCCCTCTCCTGTACTATTGCCTGACCGTTCTTCGCCCCTAGGGCGACGGCGCGCGCCGCTGGGGCCCGCGCCGACGGCGGCGGGGGAGCGGGCATGGACGCGACGTCCGCACATCGCCGGTTCGGGCGCGCGTGAGGCGCGGCGGCTGGATCCGACTCGCGTACCTGGCGGCGGCCTTCGTCGCCCTTCGGCTGGCCATCGGCGTCGCCGGCCCGTTCGTGGTCGCCCTGGCCCTGGCGGCGGTGCTCGAGCCCGCGGTGCAGCACGTGGGAGAGGTGACGGGCTGGTCCCGGCCGGTCAGCGCCGGGGCCGTGCTCGGCGCGCTCGTCGCTGCCGTCGCCCTCGTCGGCGTCTACCTGGCCGTGCACCTCCTGCCGGAGGTGGCCGCCCTGCACGGGCTCGCCCCCGGACTCGCGGCCGGCGCGCGCCGCGCCATCACGGCCGCCGCACTGGCGCTGGGTGCGCCGCCGGGCTGGCCGGCCGCCCTGTCCGCCGCCGTGGCCCAGCAGGCGGGCACGGTGACCTCGGTCGTGTCGCGAGGGGCCCTGGTGGCGGCGGGAACGCTCGCGGCGGTGCCGGGCATCGCGCTCGGCGCCGGCATGAGCGTGTTCGGAGCCTACCTCATCCTCCTCGACGGCCCCCTCGGCCTGCGCGTGCGCGCCTTGGCCGGAGCGGTTCCCGGCGGCACGCAGGCCGTCGCCGTCCTTGCCGTAGCCGCGCGCGCCGCGTGGCGGCTGGCCTCGACGGAGCTACTCCTGGCGAGTCTCACCGCGGTGGCCTCGACGGCCGCGTTCTGGCTGCTCGGCGCCCGCGTGCCGATCGTGCTGGGGTTATGCGCCGGCCTGCTCGACCTCATCCCGTATGCGGGGCCGGCTGTCATCCTTGCCCCGTGGGGCGTGGCGCTCCTCCTCACCGGTCACCCCGGGCGGGCCCTGGCCGTCGCCTGCGCGTGGCTATGCCTGGCGGGCGTGCGCGGCATCCTGGAGCTGCGCTGGGTCGGCCGCAGGATCGGCCTGTCGACGCTATGGGTGCTGGTATCATTCTACCTGGGCGCGCGCCTGCTCGGGTTTGCCGGCTTTCTTCTCGGACCGGTGCTGGCCGCGGCGGTATGGGCGGTGTGGCGCGACGGCGGCAGCGACGAGGCGGCGGCCGGCGCCGGCGCCGCCGGGCGGCGCCGACCCGCGCGGGTGCGGATGTGGACGATGCGACTGCCGGGGACGGCACGGGGGTGGGGGCGATGATCGGAGTGCGTATGGGTACGGGCGCCCTGTGGGGCGAGGGGCTGGTGCCGGCCGGCGACGCCGGCTGGCAGGCGCGCCCGGAGATCGGCATCGCCGTCCTGGGCGCCACGGGCAGCGTCGGCCGGCAGGCGCTCGACGTCGCGGCCCACCACCCTGCGCGGATCCGGGTCGTGGCCCTGGCCGCCGGGCGCGACGTCGAGGGACTGGGCGAACTTGCGGCCAGGCACCGCCCGCGCCTGGTCGCCGTGCGCCGACCGGACGGCGATCTGCCATCGGACGTACCGTGGCGGTGGGTGACGGGCGCCGAGGCCCTGTGGCAGGCCGCCACCGCCGACGGCGTCGACCTGGTGGTGGCGGCGACGCCCGGGCTGGTGGCGCTACGGGCCGTCCTGGCTGCCCTCGAGCTGGGCCGCACCGTCGCCCTGGCCAACAAAGAAGTCCTTGTCGGGGGCGGCGATCTGTTGGCACGGGTGGTGCGCGGGCGTGGCGTCGGCCACCTCGTTCCGGTCGATTCGGAGCATGTGGCCCTGCACCAGTGCCTGCGGGCGGAGCGCCCGGAAGCGGTGCAGCGCGTGCTCGTCACCTGTTCCGGGGGACCGTTCCGGACCTACGCCGCCGCGGCCATGCGCGACGTCACGCCGGAGCAGGCGCTGGCCCACCCGAACTGGCGGATGGGACCGCTCAACACCCTGAACAGCGCGACCCTGATGAACAAGGGGCTCGAAGTGCTCGAGGCCCAGCGGCTGTTCGGCCTGGCACCGGATCGCACCGAGGTCGTGGTCCATCCGGAGAGCCTCGTCCACTCCCTCGTCGAGCTTCGCGACGGTAGCCTGCTCGGCCAGCTGGGCAGCCACGACATGCGCCTGCCCATCCAGTACGCCATGCTCTACCCGGAGCGTCTGGCCTCACCGGCCCCGCGCCTGGACCTCGTCGCGGCCGGTCGCCTCACCTTCGAGGCACCGCGATACGCCGACTTCCCGTCCTTGTCTGCGGCGGAGGCCGCTGGTAAGATAGGCGGGACGGCGCCAGCGGTGCTGGTGGCCGCGAACGAGGAAGCGGTGGCGGCGTTCGTGGCCGGTGAGGTGCGTTTTCCGGACATCGCGCACGTGGTCCTCGAGGTGCTCGAGCGTGCGCCGCGCGCCCCGGTCCACTCCGTCGAGGATGTGGAGGGCGCGGATGGCTGGGCGCGACGGGCGGCGCGCGAGGCGATTGCGCGTCGCAGGTAGTCGGAGGCGTCGGTCGCCGCAGCGGCGCCGAGCGAGGGCGCGGTAGGCGCCGGCGTACGCCGGTAGCGCCGCGCCCGTGCCGTTGGCCAAAGCCGCGAGGACACGTGAGGAAAGGGGCCCCTGCGGTTGTCCAAGCCACAGGATTCGTTCGTCCAACAGATCACCTCGCCCAGCGAGGACTACTCGCAGTGGTACGTCGACGTCGTCCTCAAGGCCGAGCTCGCGGACTACGGACCGGTCAAGGGCACGATGGTGATCCGCCCGTCCGGGTTTGCGATCTGGGAGCGGATCCAGGCCGGCCTGGACCGGCGGTTCCGCGAGACCGGCCACGAGAACGCGATGTTCCCGCTCCTGATCCCGGAATCGTACCTGCAGCGCGAGGCCGAGCACGTCGAAGGGTTCGCCCCCGAGGTGGCCTGGGTCACCCACGGCGGCGGCGAGCCGCTGGCCGAGCGTCTGGCGATCCGGCCGACCTCCGAGACGATCATCTGCTCGATGTACGCGAAGTGGATCCACTCGTACCGCGACCTGCCGGTACTCATCAACCAGTGGTGCAACATCGTACGCTGGGAGAAGGCGACGCGTCCGTTCCTGCGCACGACCGAGTTCCTCTGGCAGGAGGGGCACACGGCGCACGCCACCGAGGCCGAGGCGCACGAAGAGGTCCTGCGCATGCTCGAGATCTACCGGGAGTTCCTCGAGCGGGAGCTGGCGATCCCGGTCATCACCGGCAAGAAGAGCGAGAGCGAGAAGTTTGCGGGCGCGATCGACACCTACTCGTGCGAGGCCCTCATGGGCGACGGGCGGGTGCTCCAGGCTGCCACCTCGCACGAGCTGGGAACCAACTTCGCGCTCGCCTTCGACATCAAGTACCTCGATCGCGACGGCGTCGAGAAGCCGGTGTGGCAGACCTCGTGGGGGTCGACGACGCGGATGATCGGCGCCCTCATCATGGTCCACGGGGACGCGCGCGGCCTGGTCCTGCCGCCGCGCATCGCCCCGACCCAGGTGATCGTCGTGCCGATCGCCCCGGGCAAGGAGGGCGAGGCGGTGCGTACGCGGGTACGGCAGCTGACGACCACCCTCGAGGGCATGTACCGCGTACGCGTCGACGACCGGGACGAGTACACGCCGGGCTGGAAGTTCAACGAGTGGGAGATGCGCGGCGTCCCTGTGCGCCTCGAGCTCGGCCCGCGCGACCTGAAGGCGGGGAAGGCGGTGCTCGCGCGGCGCGACACCGGCGAGCGGATCACGGTCGACCAGGAGGACCTGCCGCATGCGGTGGGGCAGCTCCTCGGCCAGATGCAGGACGACCTCCTGGCGCGGGCCAGGGACCGGTTGCGCGAGCGCACCCGGACCGTGGCGACGATGGCGGAGTTCGCCGAGGCGATGGCCGCCGATCGCGGGTTCTTCGTCGCAGGCTGGTGCGGGCGCGCCTCCTGCGAGGCGACGGTGAAGGCCGAGACCGGGGCGACGCTGCGCGTCATCACACTCGAGGGCGAGGTGCCGCCACGGTGCCTGGTGTGCGGTGAGAAGGCCGCGCACCGCGCCGTGTTCGGCCGCGCGTACTAGCCGCCGGGCGGAGGGGGGAAGGGATGAGCACGCAGGTCGAGCGCCCCTCCCGGGTCGACGGACAGCTGGCCTTGGGCACGGCCGCCGCCGTCATCCCCGCGTACAACGAGGAGGCGACGATCGGCGCGATCGTCCAGGTGCTCAAGGCCTCCTCCGCCCTGAGCGAGGTCGTGGTCGTCTCGGACGGCTCGGAGGATCATACGGCCGAGGTGGCCCGCGCCGCCGGCGCGCGGGTCATCGAACTGCCCGTGAACATGGGCAAGGGCGCGGCGATGCGCGAGGGGCTGCGGGCGACCACGGCCGACGTCGTCGTGTTCCTCGACGCCGATCTGGTCGGACTCACGGCCGGCCACGTCGACGCCCTCCTCGACCCGGTGATGACCGGCCAGCGCGAGATGTCGATCGGCCTGTTCGAGGGCGGTCGGGCGCTGACCGACTGGGCCCAGGCGATCACGCCGCACCTGTCCGGGCAGCGGGCGGTCCGGCGCGAACTGATCGAGCAGGTGGCCGACTTCGACGCCGCCGGTTTTGGCGTGGAACTGGCCCTGACGCGCTACCTGCGCCGGGCGGGCATCGCGCCGGAGGCGGTGGTGCTGCACAACGTCACCCACCGGACGAAGGAAGAGAAGTTGGGGTTGGTGAAGGGCCTAGCGGCGCGGATGCGGATGTACTGGGAGATCATGCGCTACCTGCCCTAGGGGCACGGGACCGGCAGGGGCAAGGAGGGTCGCCCGGTTGGCGGATGGAGCGCTGGCAGGGGCGGGGTCGTTACGCGCCCTGGAGTGGGCATGGAATCGGGCCTGCGAGTCCGCGGCGGCCGGTGACGGGCCGCTCGAGGCCCAGTTGGCGCGCACCAAGGTGGTGGGCGCCGGCGACGGCGGGCTGACGGTTTCGGGCGTCGATGCCGACACCGAGGCGACATGGCGCAGGTCTGGCCTTCTCGGCCGGCTGGAGGGACAGCTGGCGGTGCTCCTGGGACAGGCCGTGACGCTGCGCTTCTCGGCCCTTTTGGCGGCACCGTCGCCGCACGAGGTCCTTGCCGCCCTCGAGGCGCGCGACGCGCAGTACGCCGAGGCGGTGCGGGCCGAGCATGCCCGCCTGCGCGCCGAGGCGAGCGACCGCGACGTCCTGATGGGGCGGGCGGTGCGCGGCGATGCCCTCGCCCTCGACCGCCTGCCGCGGACGGCGGAGACGGCCGTGGTCGAGGGCCAGGTGTTCAAGGTCGAGACGCGATCGGGCCGGGCGGGGGGCGGTCAGACGCAACTGGTCTGGATCACCGACCGGCGTTCGTCCCTCATCCTCCGGGTGGCCCTGCGCGGCGCCCAGGAGGCGCTGCCGTTGGCTCCCGGTCAGGGGGTGCGGGCACGCGGCCAGCTGGCGCCCGACCGCAACACGGGCGAGCCGTCCCTGCTCGTTCGCGACCTCGTCCGGGTTGCCTGGCCGGTCCGCCAGGAGGGACGCCCCGGACGGGTCGAGCTGCACGCCCACAGCCGGATGTCGGCGATGGACGCCCCGCTCGAGGTGCGCACCGTGTTCGAGCGGGCGCGGCAGTGGGGAATGGCCGCCGTGGCCGTCACCGACCACGGCGTGGTGCAGGCGTTCCCGGAGGCGGCCCACAGCCAGGGTGACGGCGTACGGGCGCTGTACGGAATGGAGGCGCACGTCGTCGACGACGCCCACGCGCCGGTCGTGCGCGGCCGCGCGGTCGACCTGGACGAGGCCGACGTGGTCGTCGTGGACGTGGAGACGACCGGCCTGTCGCCGGCCCGCGACCGGATCCTCGAGATCGGCGCCGTGCGCCTGGGGCCGGACGGTGAGGCGGCGTTCCAGACCTTCGTCCGGTTCGACGGGGTGATCCCGCCGAAGGTCCAGGAGCTGACGGGCATCACGCCCGACATGCTGGTCGGCGCGCCGGACGCGGATGAGGCGCTGGAACGGTTCTGGCGCTTCGTCGGAACCAGCGCGCTCGGCGCGCACAACGCCGACTTCGACCTCGCCTTCCTGCGCGCCGCGCGCGGCGAGGAACTGACCTGCGCCGGCGTCGACACGCTCGCGCTCGCGCGCATCCTCTACCCCGATCTCAAGAACCACCGCCTGGACACCCTGGCGCGACACCTCGGCGTGCCGCTTACGCGCCACCACCGTGCCCTCGACGACGCCCGCGCCACGGCCCACATCCTGCGCGCCATGCTGGCCGACGCGCGCGAGCGTCTGGGGGTGCGCACCGAGGCCGACCTGGCGGGCGTGTGCGTGCCGGTCGCGGGCGAGCGGCCGCACGGCGTGATGGTCCTCGCCCGCACGCCCGAGGGCCTGCGCAACCTGTACGCCCTTGTCTCCGGCAGCCACCTCGACCACTTCCGACGCGTGCCCCGCATCGCCCGCAGCCGCCTGGAGGCGGCGCGGTCCGGCCTCGTCCTGGGTGCGCCCATCCACCGCGGCGAGCTGGTCCAGGCCATGCTCTACGGCGTACCCCGCGAGCGTCTGGAGGCGATCGCCCGCCGCTACGACTACATCGAGGTGGCGCCGCCGGATGTGGTCGGGAGCCTGTGGGCAACCGAGGGCCTGGGCGAGCCCGAGCAGGCCAACGCCCTCATCGCCGATCTCGTCGACCTGGGCGAACGGCTCGGCATCCCGGTCGCGGCGGTCTCGGACGCGCATGTCCTCGACCCGGAGGACCGGCTCTTCCGGCGCGTCCTGACCCACTCGGGCCACCCCGACCTGGAGCCGGACGGGCCGTTGCATCTGCGCACCGCGGACGAGATGCTCGAGGCGTTCGCCTTCCTCGGCACGGAACGGGCCGACGCGGTCGTCTTCGCCGGTCCGCGTGCCGTCGCCGACCGGATCGAGGATCTCGTGCCGGTGCCCGACGAGCTGGCCGCGCCGGAGCTCCCCACGGCCGACCAGGAGGTCGACGAGGGTGCCCGCGCCCGCGCCCGCGCCCTGTACGGCGATGTCCTGCCGGCGCCCGTGTCGGCCCGGGTCGAACGCGAGCTGCGGGCCGTCGTCGGCAACGGCTACGCGTCCATCTACGCCACGGCCAGCCGGCTTGTGCGCAAGTCCCTCGCCGACGGCTACCTCGTCGGCTCGCGCGGCTCGGTCGGCTCGTCGCTCGTCGCGCACCTCATGGACATCACCGAGGTGAACCCGCTCGAGCCGCACTATCGCTGCCCGTCGTGCCGGACGACGGTGTTCGCGGCGGAGCTCGACCTCGACAGCGAGTCGGGGTTCGACCTGCCGCCGCGCACGTGCACGTGCGGTACGCCGATGGTCGGCGACGGCCAGAGCATCCCGTTCGAGACGTTCATGGGCTTTGACGGCGACAAGGTGCCCGACATCGATCTGAACTTCTCGGGCGAGTACCAGCCCGTCATCCACCGCTACACCGAGGAAATCTTCGGCACCGGTGTGGTGTTTCGCGCCGGCACGATCTCGACCGTGGCCGAGCGCACGGCCTACGGCTTGGTCAAAGGATACCTGCGCGAGCGCGGCGAGAGCCTGCCGGCGGCCGAGGTCGACCGCCTGGCGCTGGGCATCACGGGGGTCAAGCGCACCACCGGCCAGCATCCGGGTGGGCTCATGATCGTGCCGCGGCACCGCGACGTGCACGAGTTCACGCCGCTTCAGCGCCCCGGCGGCGAGGGCGACGTCGACGTGATCACGACCCACTTCGACTACCACTCGATCGAAGGACGCCTGCTCAAGCTCGACCTCCTCGGCCACGACGACCCGACCGCTCTGCGCCTGCTCCAGGAGCTGACCGGCATCGATCCCGTGGCGTTGCCGCTCACCGACCCCGAGGTGCTCGAGCTGTTCCGCTCGACCCGGTCGCTCGGCGTGACCGCCGAGCAGATCGGCACCGACATGGGTACCCTCGGCATCCCCGAGTTCGGCACCCGCTTCGTTCGCGCCATGCTGCGCGAGACGCAGCCGTCCACGTTTGCCGACCTGGTGCGGATTTCGGGCCTGTCGCACGGCACCGATGTGTGGGCGAACAACGCCCAGGACCTGGTCCGGACCGGGGTTGCCACCCTGCGCGACGTGATCTCGACGCGCGAGGACATGATCGCCTACCTGTCGGGGCGGGGTCTTGCCCCGGCGGTCGCGTTCGCCGTCACCGAGCGCGTGCGCAAGGGTCGCGGTCTGCGTCCCGAGGACGTCGAGGCGATGCGGCGGGCGTCCGTGCCGGACTGGTACATCGGCGCATGCGAGAAGATCAGCTACCTGTTCCCCAAGGCCCATGCCGTGGCGTACGTGACCATGGCGCTACGCATCGCCTACTTCAAGGTCCATCGGCCCGCCGCGCACTACGCGGCCCTGTTCACCGTGCGCGGCGAGGACGTCGACGCCGACCTCCTGCGCCGCGGCGCCGACGCCGTAAGCCGGCGGATCCGCGAGATCGAGGCGCAGGGCAACGAGGCGTCGGCCAAGGAGCGCAGCGAGCTGGGCCTCCTGGAGATCGCGCGCGAGATGCTGGCGCGCGGCGTGCGGGTACGCCCGGTGCACCTCTACCAGTCGGACGCCGAGCGCTTCCAGGTTACCGACGACGGCCTGCTGCCGCCGTTCCTTGCCCTGCCCGGCCTGGGACGTGCGGCTGCGACGTCGCTCGTCACGGCCCGCGCGGAGGGCCCGTTCACCTCGGTGGAGAACCTGCGCGTGCGGACCCGTCTGCAGCGGCCGGTGATCGACCTCCTGGCTGCCCAGGGGTGTCTTGACGGCCTGCCGCAAACCAGCCAGCTGACCCTGTTCTAGGGCAACCACGACCAAGGCGAGGGAGGAAGGCGCGTGCCCGACTTTCGCAGCGACACGGTCACCAAACCGGGCGAGGAAATGCGCCGCGCGATGGCGACCGCCGAGGTGGGGGACGACGTCTACGGCGAGGACCCGACGGTCCGCCGGCTCGAGGAGCGGGCGGCCGAGATGCTCGGCGTCGAGGCCACCGTGTTCGTGCCCACCGGCACCATGGCCAACCAGGCGGCCGTGAAGGCCCAGACCCGCCCGGGCGACGAGGCGATCGTCGAGGCAACTGCCCACATCCTCCTGTACGAGCGGGCGGGCATGGCCGACCTGTCGGGCGTGCAGGCCCGGCCCGTGCCGGGGGTGCGCGGCGTGCCGGCCGTCGAGGACGTGGTCGAGCTCGTCCGCGGCACCGACGTCCACTTCCCCACGACCCGTCTCCTGTGCCTCGAGAACACGCACAACCGGGCCGGCGGCGCGGTTATGCCCGTGGCCGCCTACGACGCGTTGGTCGATGCCGCCCACGGGTGCGGCGTGCGCGTGCACATCGACGGGGCGCGGATCTGGAACGCGGCCGTCGCCCTGGGGCTGCCGCCGGCGCGGCTGACGCGCGGCACCGACAGCGTCTCGGCCTGCTTCTCCAAGGGACTGGGCGCGCCGGCGGGCTCGGTCGTCGGCGGGAGCGCGGAGCTGGCGGGACAGCTGCACCGGGTGCGCAAGCTGCTGGGCGGCGGTATGCGGCAGGTCGGCATCCTGGCCGCGGCCGCCCTGTATGCGCTCGACCACCACTATGACCGCCTGGCCGAGGACCACCGCCTGGCCCGCCGGCTCGCCGAGGGGCTATCCGGACTTGCCGGTCTCGTGATCGATCCGGCCGACGTCGATACCAACATCGTCCGGGTCGAGCTGCCCGGCGGCGGCGCGGCGGCGTTCCTCGAGGCGCTCAAGGCCGACGGCGTGCTTGCTTCGTTCGTCAACGACCGGACCGTCCGGTTTGTCACCCACCTCGACGTGGGGCCGGCAGACGCGCAGGCGGCGGTGCAGGCGGCACGGCGCGCGGTGTCGGTGCTGGCCACCGCCTCGTAGGCCCGAGGCGGGGGAGGCGAACCATGGCGCAGGGTGCGGCGAAGCCGGGGCGGCGGCGATGGTACGCGGGCCTCACCGAGGCGGAGTTCGCGTTTGTCGAGGTAGTGCGCACGGAGTTGCACGGCGGCGGCCGGGGGGCGTTCCTGGTCGAACTGGCCGACGACCTCGCGGCCCAGTTGCGCGACGCCTCGCCGGCCGTGGCGCGCGCCCGCGCCGTCCTCGAGGCAGAGCGCCGCGCGGCCGAGGAAGCCGCCGCGCAGGCGGGCCACCGGCCGGTGCGGCTGCCCACGCTGTCCGAGTTCCGCCGGGCCCAGGAGGCCCTGTTGGCCGATCCGGCGGTGGCGGAGCGCTTGGCCGAGGCGCTGCGACTGCTCGACGACACGGGCGGCTGAGGCCGGGCGACGGTAACGGCGCGCACGCGGGACGTGCGCGCCGCGTGGTCGTGCCCGGTCCGGGTCGGTGCGACAGGGCCGGGCCGGTCCGTGTCGAAGCAGGCACTTCCCCGTGCGAGCCCGCCGCGCGCCCGTGCCGTCCCGGCGGCCACGCGGCGGGCGGGGGGAGGAGGTGGAGCTTGGTCGCCGTGTCGCCCGCCCAGCAGGACCCGGGCCAGGCCGGACCGTCGGTGCGCGCGCGTGCGTGGCGGCGGTTTGCCCGTAACCCCCTGTCGCTCGTCGGGGTGGCCGTCCTGTTGGCTCTCGTCCTGTTCTCGTTCGCCGGACCGCTGGTCTACCGTGCGCATCCGCTCACGGTGAATCTGTTCCACACCATGCAGCCGCCCGGCGGCGCCTACCCGCTGGGCACGGACAGCCTGGGGCGGGACAACCTCGCCCGGCTCATGTGGGGCGGACAGACATCGCTCGAGGTGGGGTTTGCGGCCGCCGCCCTTTCCATGCTGATCGGTGTCCTGTACGGCACCGTGAGCGGACTTGCCGGGGGCGCCGTGGACACGGTGATGATGCGCACGGTGGACATCCTCCTGTCGCTGCCGTCGCTGTTCATCCTGCTGTTCCTCGATGCCACGTTCCAGCCAAGCCTCGTGCTCCTCGTCGTCATCCTCGCCGTGCTCGGCTGGATGGGCGTCGCCCGCCTGGTGCGGGCGGAGATCCTGTCCCTGCGCGCCCGCGACTTCATCGAGGCGCAGCGTGCGGCGGGCGCGACGACATGGCGGATCATGCGCCACGGCCTGCTGCCGAACGTGCTCGGCCGGGTCGTGGTGGCGGGCACGTTCAGCGTTGCCGACTCGATCCTCACGATCGCCATCCTGAGCTTCCTCGGCCTTGGCCTGCCGCCGCCCGCGCCGAACTGGGGCGCGATGCTGTCGGACTCGCAAAACGACATCTTCCAGAACGCCTGGTGGCTGATCTACCCGCCGGGGGCGGCCATCCTCCTGGCCGAGCTGAGCGTGAACTTCATCGGCGACGGGCTGAGCGGGATCTTCCACTCGGCCGCCCGCTGACCGGGGGCTTCTATGCTGCGCTATACGGTGAACCGCTTCCTCCAGGCGATCCCCGCCCTGATCGGGGTAAGCGTGATCACCTTCATCCTCCTCCACGTGGTGCCGGGCACGCCTGCCCAGGTCATGCTCGGCCAGCACTACACCGCCGCCCGGGCGGCCGCGCTCGACCACCGCCTCGGCCTGGACAAGCCGCTCATCGTCCAGTACCTGGTCTGGGTCGAGAACCTGGCCCGGTGGCGGCTCGGCTACTCGTACACCTACGACCTCCCGGTGGCATCGCTCATCGCGCTCAACCTGCCGCACACCCTTGTGCTGGTCGGGGTGTCGATCATGTTCGCCCACCTGTTCGCGATCGGCCTGGGTACCCTGCAGGGCTACTACCGCAACAGCGTCTTCGACTACATCGTCACCGTCGTGAACTACTTCTTCTACGCGATGCCGGGCTTCTGGTTCGGGATCGTCCTGATCGAGATCTTCTCGATCGGCCTGGGCATCTTCCCGTCCGGCGGCATCACCAACCCGGCCGCGCCGGTCCAGACGTTCGGGTCGTACGTGGCCCACCTGATCCTGCCTGCGAGCGCGCTCGCGGTCACCTCGATGGCGGGCTGGGCCCGGTACATGCGCTCGACCGTGATCGAGGCGACCGAGCAGGACTACGTGCGGACCGCCCGCGCCAAGGGGCTGTCCGAGGGTCGGGTGATGTTCATCCATGTCCTGCGCAACTCCGTGCTGCCCCTGATCACGCTCCTCGGCCTGTCCCTGCCGAACCTGTTCGCCGGTGCCCTCGTCACGGAAGACGTCTTCAACTACCCCGGCATGGGGCTTCTGTTCTGGAACGCCTCGCTCGAACGTGACTACCCGGTGCTCCTGGCGATCATCATGCTGCTCGGTGCGATCACGATCGGCGGCAACTTCCTCGCCGACATCCTCTACGGCCTAGTCGACCCGCGCATCCAATACGGCTAGGCCGATGAACGAAGGGCCGACAAGGTTGCGCGAAGAATCTGTGCGCGAACCGTTTGTTGCATTCGCCCTTGCCACGGATCGGGTTCCCGGATGGCGACCAAGGAGGATGGACGGTGGCAGATGATGGTGCAGGCGTCCGCCGGGGCCTAGGCCTCGTGCGCCGCCTGCGGAGCTGGCTGGTAGCCGCGACCGCGCTTCTCGGCATGGCTGCCCTGGGCGCGGCCGGCGCCCCGGTGGCCTCGGCCCACCCGGCGAGCCTCGGAATGACGATCGAGGGATGGAAGGTCAACTGGTGGGCTCCCGTCGAGCCCAGTTCGGACTGCTATGCGTTCGACGGCGGCGTCGGCGGCGGCATGTACAGCTACCTCCCCCTGCTGTGGATCAACGGCAACGACAGCATCAACTACCAGCTGTCGATCGCATCCTCGATCAAGCCCTCCAACCGCGACCGCACGTTCACGATCGCCATGAATCCGAAGTGGCGCTGGTCGAACGGCGCGCCCGTCACCGCCCAGGACGTCGTTCTCGACTTCAACCTCCTCAAGGCCGCGAGCCAGCCCAACTCGCCCTTGCCGTATTGCTTCGCCCAGACCGGGGGCATGCCCCAGGGCTGGAAGTCGGTCACGGCACCCAACCCGCACACCCTGGTCGTGACGACGACCACCACGGTGAACCCGGTGTGGTTCGAGCTGAACGGGCTGGCCCAACTCGTGCCGGTGCCGTCGGTATGGAACAAGTACGCGAACATGACCAAGGAACTCAACTGGATCAACTCGGTCGCCGCGAACGCGGCAAACCCCGTGTACAAGGTGATCGACGGTCCCTACAACATCTCCAAGGCCGTCGAGGGCCAGTACTACGTCTACACCTGGAACCCGAACTACAGCGGGCTCAAGCCCAAGATCCACACGGTCATCTACTACTACGAGGCGTCGGATGCGTCCAACTTCGCCGCCCTCAAGACGGGCCAGGCACAGATCGGCCTGCTGCCTGCGTCGCTGTGGAACTCGCGCAGCCAGCTGACCGGCGACCAGATCCAGACCCAGCCGATGTTCGGCTACTCCTGGATCGCCCTCAACCTGTCCTCCAAGACGCCGGGCGTCGGCGCGCTCTTCTCCAACCTGTACGTGCGCCAGGCGCTGCAGGACGGGATCGACCAGCCGGCCATCGTTCAGTCGATCATGCACGGCGTCGGCACCCCGTCGATCGGGCCGGTGCCCCAGAGCACGGTCTACTTCGACAAGGCGATGAAGAACCCGTACCCGTATGACCCCGCCAAGGGCAGGGCGCTCCTCGAGGCGCACGGCTGGAAGATGGTCCACGGCGTCATGATGAAGAACGGCCAGAAGCTGGCCTTCCAGATCATCCTGACGCCGGGATCGCAGACGACCACGAACGAGCTGCTCGCGATCCAGCAGGCGTGGGCGTCGGAGGGCATCGCCGCGACCGTCAACGAAATGGGCGCGAACACGGCCAGTTCGATCGTGGGAAACCCCAAGGCCCAGAACAAGTGGGCCGCGTCGTTCAATGACTACTGGATCTATGTCCCCGACTACTACCCGAGCGGCGAGGACCTGTTCGGGACGGGCGACGCGATCAACCTGGGCGGCTTCTCCGATCCCAAGGAGGATGCGCTTATCAAGGCGACCCTCCAGGGCGGCACGCCGGCGCAGGTTCAGGCACGGTTCGACGCCTACCAGGCCTACACGACGAAGGTGCTGCCGGGCGTCCTGTGGATTCCGTCCCCGGACAACATCAACGTGGTCTCGAGCCAGGTCGGCGGGTGGAACAAGAACTTCAACCTCACGTTCGGCGGTCCGCCGATCAACTACCTGTACTGGAAGTGAGACCGCGCTCCCGGCCCCCCTCGCGGGCCGGGCCGGTAGGCGCAGGGGAGCCGCGGCCGGGCCGCGGCTCCCCTGCGCCTACGTACGATGGGCCTGGGTGATGGCACGGGCCGCGGCTTCGACCGTGGTGGCCGCGCCGCACCCCAACAGGACGTGGCCCGGCCCGAAGAGGACGGCCACCGGCGCCGCCGCGTAGACGACGTCCACCACGGCCGGGGGATGGGCGAGCGACGGCGCAGCCTCGGCGACGAGCCTCGTCACGCCGGACAGGGCGAAGGTCAGGCCGCCGCGCCCGCCCCAGAAGCCGTCCCGAAAGTCGGGCCAGGCTCGCGCGGCCAGGTCGCGCAGGGCCGGCCATCGGGCGAGCATGCCGAAGCCTTCGTTCGGATCGATGCCGATCGCCCGCCAGCCGGCGGCCGCGCGCTGGCCGGGGTCCATGAGGGCGAGGCGGTCGTTGGCCTCGGCAAGTTCGGCCATCCAGGCGGACCAGGCGCGCGTCGCCGCGCGCGCGCCCGCGGACGTCAGGTCCCGGCCCAGGTAGGCCGGGGGCCAGCGGCCGTCGGTCAGGCGGGAAAGCGGCCGCGGCACGGCGAGGCCGGCGCTCTGGGCAACGAACAGGGCGAAGTTCACGTTGACCGGCACGGTCACCCTGGCGGCCGCCGGCGCCACCCGCACGGTCCGGTCAGGCCCTGCCGGCGTGGGCGCGCGCGGCGGTGCGCCGCACCCGGCCCCGCAGGTCGTCGAGGTCCACCGTGGCGAGGCGCCCGTCCACGACCACGTCGCGGCCGTGCACCATCACCCGCCGGACCGCCCGCGACGAGGCGGCATGGACGACGGAGGAGACAAGGTCGGTCGCCGGCATCAGGGCCGGATCGCGCAGGTCGAGGGCGACGACGTCCGCCAGCGCCCCGGCGCGCAGCTGCCCGGTAGGCAGGTCGAAGACGCCCGCACCTTCGACCGTCGCCATGGCGAACGCGTCCCGCGCGCCGACGACGCTGCCGTCGAGGCGCACGGCCCGTTGCAGGAGCGGTGCCAGGTGCATCTCGTCGAGGATGGACAGACGGTTGTTGGTGCAGCCGCCGTCCGTCCCGAGCGCCACCGGGATGCCGAGCTCGCGCATGCGCAGGAGCGGGGCGATGCCGTCGCCGAGGAAGGCGTTGGCGCCGGGGTTGTGCACGATGCGCGCGCCTTCGCTGGCCGCCATCAGGAGGTCGGCGTCGGTGAGACAGACGCCGTGGACCATGACCGTGCGCGGGCCCAGCGCCCCCAGCTCGTACAGGTAGGCGGCAGGCGTCAGGCCCGTCCTGCCGTGCAGCTGCTCGACCTCGTAGGCCGCCTCGGCCACATGGATGGTAAACACGCCATCGAGGCGCTGAGCGACCGCTGCCCCTACCCGGATCGCCTCACCGGAGGCGGCATGCAGGCTGTGCGGCGCGGGCACGACGCGGACGAGGGGGTCCCCTGCGTAGCGCTCGGCGAGCTCAATGACGCGTTCCCCGGCCTCTGCCGGCGCCTCGCGGTAGCGCGCCGGGCCGCGCCCGCCGTCGTACAGGGCGCGCCCGAAGACCGTGCGGATGCCGGTGCTGCGCATGGCGTCCACGACCCGGGCGGCGTTGGCGTTGCCTTGGTCGTTCACGTAGAAGAACTCCGCCACCGTCGTGATCCCGGCCAGGAGCATGTCCGCAGCGGCCAGGAGCGCGCCGGTCTCGAGGTCCTCGGCGGTGAGCCAGCCGGCCGAAGGGTAGAGCACGCCCGACACCCAGCGGGCGAAGTCGAGGTCGTCTCCCGGACCGCGCAGGAGCGACTGGAAGGTATGGGCGTGGCCGTTGACCAGGCCCGGGATCAAAAGCACGTCGCCCCAGTCCTCGGCGGGGGCCGCGGGGACGCGGGAGGCGACGTCGTCGCGCGGTCCGGCGTCGACGATCCGGCCGGTCGCCGGGTCGACGACGACCGAGGCCGGCTCGACCACGGCCAGTCCGGCATCGATCATGGCCGCGGCGTCGATGCGGCGCACACGCGCGTCAGCCATCGGCGCGCGACCCCGTGGCCGGGTCGGCCCGCCGGGGCTGGGTCGACGGGCCGATGAGCGGCGTGCGGATCGGCTCGCGCCGCAGCGTCTCCTCGGACAGGGAGTAGCCGGCGTCGGCGTGGCGGACCACGCCGATCCCGCTGTCCCCGCGCAGGACGCGGCGCAGGCGGGCGTCGGTGTCCGGCGCGCCGTCGGCGACCACGACCATGCCTGCGTGCAGCGAGTAGCCGATGCCGACGCCGCCGCCGTGGTGCACCGAGACCCAGTGGGCCCCCGATGCCACGTTGAGCAGCGCGTTCAGGATCGGCCAGTCCGCGATCGCGTCCGAGCCGTCGCGCATTCCCTCGGTTTCCCGGTAGGGGGAGGCGACCGAGCCGGTGTCGTGGTGGTCGCGCCCGAACACGATCGGGGCGCTCAGTTCGCCGGCCCGGACCATCTCGTTCACCCGCACCGCGAACGCGTCGCGCTCGCCCAGGCCGAGGTAGCCGATGCGCGCGGGCAGGCCCTGGAACGGGATGTGGTCCTGGGCGAGCGTGATCCACCGGCGCAGCAGGTCGTTGTCCGGGAACATCTCGAGGATCAGGCGGTCGGTGCGGCGGATGTCCGCCGGGTCGCCGGACAGCGCAACCCAGCGGAACGGGCCCTTGCCCTGGGCGAACAGGTCCCGGATGTAGGCCGGCACGTACCCCTGGATGTCGAACGCGGCCGCCACGCCGGCGTCGAATGCCCGCCGGCGCAGGTTGTTGCCGTACTCGAAGGTGTGCGCGCCGGCTTCCTTCAAGCGCAGCAGGAGCTCGACGTGGCGGGCCATGGACGCCGCCACGCGGCGGCCGTACTCGACCGGATCCGCCGTGCGCAGCGCCGCCGCCGCGGCGACGTCCAGACCGTCCGGGATGTAGCCCCATAGGGGGTCGTGGGCCGACGTCTGGTCGGTGAGGACGTCGGGCACGATGTCGTGCTCGACGAGATAGGCGAGAAGCTCGGTCGCGTGACATGGCACGGCGATCGAGACGGCGTCGCCGGCCGCCCGGGCCTGGAGGGCGCGCGCCACCCCGCCCTCGACGCTGTCGGCCACCTCGTCCAGGTAGCCGATGGCGCGGCGCCGCTCGATCCGGCGCGGGTCCACCTCGGCCAGGAGCGCCACCCCGTCCAGCATCTTGGCCGCGAGGGGCTGCGCCCCGCCCATCCCGCCCAGTCCCGCGGAGACGAACAGGCGCGAGCGCAAGGTGGCGTCGTAATGCTTCTTCGCGATCGCGGCCAGGGTCTCGAACGTGCCCTGGATGATTCCCTGCGAGCCGATGTAGATCCACGACCCGGCCGTCATCTGGCCGAACATGGTCAGGCCCTCGGCCTCGAGACGGTTGAACTCGTCCGTCGTCGCCCAGGCCGGCACGAGGAGCGAGTTGGCGATAAGGACGCGGGGGGCGAGGGGTGTGGTGGGGAAGACCGCCACGGGCTTTCCCGACTGCACGAGCAGCGTCTCGTCGTCGCCCAGGTCCCGGAGGGTCGCCACGATCGCGTCGAACGCCGGCCACGAGCGGGCCGCCCGGCCGCGACCGCCGTAGACGATGAGGCGGTCCGGGTCCTCGGCCACGTCGGGGTCGAGGTTGTTCATGAGCATCCGCAGGGCGGCCTCCTGGGGCCAGCCGCGGGCATGGAGCTCGCGCCCCCGGTAGGCCCGCACCGTCCTCGCGCCCGGGGCACGGGTTGCCGGACCGTCCGCCATCGCTTCTCCTCCTCGTGTCGGCGCGCCGTACGCGCCTCGTCCGGCTTCGAGCATGGTACGCTGCCACGGGCAGGTCAAGGCGCGAGGGGGAGCGGGGCGTGGGCGATCTCCTGGTCACGGGCGGACGGATCGTGCCGATGGCGGGCGGGGTGCGCCGCGGGGAGCGGGCCGCCGCGCTCGAGGTCGTCGAGGGGGGCGCCGTTGCCATCGCCGATGGCCGGGTCGCCTTCGTCGGTCCGGAGGCTGCGGTGCCGGCCCGCCTTCGCACGCTGCCGCGGCTTCAGGCGGGCGGACGGGTGGTCCTGCCCGGCCTGGTCGACTGCCACACCCACGTGCCGTTCGCCGGCTGGCGTGCCGACGAGTACGCCGCCCGCCTCGGTGGCGCCACCTATGCCGGGCAGCAGGCGGCGGAGGAGCGGCCGCGCGGCATCCCGCGCTCGGCCGCCCAGTTGGCCGCTGCCGCCGACGCGACCGCCGTCGGCTTCTCCGGCCGCCGACTGGCCGAGGCGCTACTCGCCGGCACGACCACGATCGAGCTGAAGAGCGGCTACGGCATGACCGTCGACGGCGAGCTGCGCCAGCTGGCGCTGATGGCCCAGCTGCGCGACAAGACCGTCCAGCGCCTGGTCCGGACCGGCCTGTTCCTGCATGCCGTGCCGGCCGGCGTCGACCGCGCGGCCTACGTCGACCGCGCGGTCAACGAGCTTCTTCCCCGGGCGGTTGCCGGCAGCGCGATCGAGGCGGTCGACGCCTTCGTAGAGTCGATCGCCTTCACCCTGGCCGAGGCGGCGCGCCTGATCGAGGCGGGCCAGCGGGCCGGACTCGTGACGCACCTGCACGCCGAACAGCTGGCCCCGAGCGGGGCGGCGGCATGGGCGGCGGCGCGCGGGGTCACGTCGGTCGACCACCTGGACCACCTCGACCCGGCCGGCGTCCGGGCCCTGGGCGGTGCCCCCACGGTGGCCGTCCTGCTGCCCGGCGCCACGTTTCTCGCCGGCGACCGCGGGCCGGGCGTGGCCCGCGACCTCCTCGCGGCGGGCGCCGCGGTCGCGATCGCGACCGACCTCAATCCCGGCACCGCGCCGGTCTCGTCGCTGCCAGAGGCGGCGGCGCTCGCGTGCCGGATGTGGGACCTTCGCATCCCCGAGGCGATCGCCGCCGTGACGGTGAACGCGGCCGCCGCGCTCGGGCTGTCGGGAGAGGTGGGCGCGCTCGAGCGCGGGGCGCGCGGCGATCTCGTGATCCTCGACGGCGACGACCCGGCGCTCCTTGCCTACCGCCTGGGCGCGGCGGCGGTCGACACGGTTGTCGTCGGGGGCGAGGTCGTGTTCACGTTCGGCGGCGCGAAGGCGTCGTAGCCGTCGCCGAGGGGTTCCCTGACCCCGTCCGGGCCCTCCAGCCACACGCCGGGCTCGTCGACCAGGCAGCCGACCGCGCGCAGGCCGCACCGAACCCGGGGCAGCCGGCCCAGCGCGCGCGGTGGCACGGCGGCGAGGAGCTCGTAGTCCTCGCCGCCGGATAGGGCGAAGGCGAGGGGGTCGCGCCCGAGGGCGCGGGCGACGGCCGCGGCGTAAGGGTCGAGGGGGATGTCGGCCGCCCGCAGGACGACGCCCGGCCCGCCGGCGCGCACCAGGGCCCAGGACGCCCCGGCGAGGCCGTCGGACAGGTCGACCATCGCCCGGGCCAGGCCGGCCAGCCGCCGGCCGGCGGCGACCCGGGGGGTGGGCCGCCGCTGGCGCCGCACGGCCCGGTCGCCGGCCGCCGGGGCGATCCGGGCGGCCAGCGCGGGGTCCTCGAGCAGGCGCAGGCCGGCGTGGGCGCCGCCGATCCGGCCCGTGAGCACGACCGCATCCCCTGGTCGCCCGCCCGGTCGCCCGACCGCGCCCCCCGGCGGCGCCTCGCCCAGGACGCAGGCGTCGACGACGATCCGGTCGGGGGTGCGGACCGTGTCGCCGCCGATGACGGCGACCCCAAGCAAACGGGAGGCTTCGGCAAGCCCGTTCGCGAACAATTGCGACCAGGCCTCGCCAAGGTCGTCGGGCGCCGCCAGGCTGACCAGGGCGTAGCGGGGCCGCCCTCCCATCGCCGCGACATCCGACACCGACACCGCCAGGAGCTTGTACGCGAGGTCCCCGGCGGACAGCCAGCGGCGGCGGAAGTGGACGTCCTCGACGAGGCAGTCCTGGGTGGCCAGCAGCGGCGCGCCTGCCCAGCGGACGACCGCAGCGTCGTCGCCGATCCCACGCACGAGATCGCGCGGCCGGGGGACGGACGCGACCGCCCGGCGCACCGCCTCGATCCGGGACCACTCGCTCTGCACGCGGCCGACGTCGTGGTCCATGCCGGCAGCGTAGCAGATGGCCGGGGTTGCCGGCGGCCAAGCATGTATGATGGGCGCAAGGACGGCATCGGGAGGGATCGGGTGAGCCGCCGCGTCGCCGGTCACATGCGCCGAGGGCAGCACGGGGGTCACCACCATGACTCCGTGGCGGCCCAGAGCGTCGGCGCGTTCATGCTCGACCTCGCCAGTTCGCGCTCCACGCCCGGTGGCGGGGCGGCGGCGGCGATCGCCCTGGGGATGGCCCGGGCACTTCTGTCCATGTCGTGCGGGGTCACCGCGCGACGGGCCGAGGAGTCCGAGGCGGCCCGGCTTCTGCGCGTGGCCGACCGCGAGACCGAGGGCGCGGTCGGCGCCCTCGACTTGGCCGACGGGGACGCGTACGCGTTCGACCAGATCATGACGGCCTACGCCCTGCCGCGCCAGGGACTGGACGACAAGGTGGCGCGCCGGGCCGCCCTGGCGAAGGCGGCGGCCGAGGCGATCGGCCTCGGCCGCCACACCGCCGACGAGGCGATACGCGGCCTGGAGATGGCCGGCGAGATCGCCCAGACGGCCAGCGCCAGCATCCTCAGCGACGTGCGCGCCGCGGTCTCGCTGTTCCAGGCCAGCCTTCTCATCACGCTGGAGAACCTGCGCGGCAACGCCGCCCTCCTTCCCTCGGAGGTGGCGAAGGACGTGCTGCCCCAGGTCGATGCCCTCGAGGCGGTCGGACGCGAGCACGCCCGGGTCGCCGTCGCGCGCCTAGACGCCCGGGCGGCGAGGGCCTAGATGCCGGCACGCCGCGACCCGCCGCGCCACGGCCAGGCGACCCTGTTCGGTCCCGCCGCGGGCGCGGCCCCGGCACCGGCCACGGAAGGCGAGCCGGGCGGCCCCGACGCGCCGCTCGCGGCGCGGATGCGGCCGGCAAGCCTGGGCGACTTCGTCGGCCAGGAGCGGGCCGTCGGGCCGCAGAGCCTGCTCATGCGCTCCATCGCCGCCGGCGAACTGCCGTCCCTCATCCTCTGGGGCCCGCCCGGATGCGGCAAGACCACCCTGGCGCGGCTTCTGGCCGAGGCCTGGGGCGGGAGGTTCGTCGCCCTGTCGGCGGTGACGGCGGGCGTCGCCGACGTCCGCCGCGTCGTCGAGGAGGCCCGTCAGGCCACGCGCGACCACAAGCGCACGGTCCTGTTCCTGGATGAGATCCACCGCTTCTCCAAGGCCCAGCAGGATGCCATCCTGCCCCATGTCGAGCGGGGCACCGTGCGGCTCATCGGCGCGACCACGGAGAACCCCAGCTTCGAGGTGAACGGCGCCTTGCTGTCGCGGACCCACGTGGTCCGGCTCGAGCCCCTGCGCGAGGAGGCGGTGCGCGAGATCGTACGTCGCGCCCTGGCGGACACGGTGCGCGGCCTGGGCGGACAGGGCATCGAGCTCGCGCCGGCGGGCGAGGATGCGCTGGTCGCGGCCGCCGCCGGCGATGCGCGCGTCGCCCTGGGGGCGCTCGAGGTGGCGGCCGCGGGGGCGCCGCCCGGGCCGGACGGGGTGCGAAGGGTCGACGCGGCCGCGGTGGAGGGCGCGCTCCTGCGCCGCCTGCCGCGCCACGACCGGGCCGGCGACGCGCACTACGACGTCATCAGCGCCCTCATCAAGAGCGTCCGGGGAAGCGACGCGGACGCGGGACTGTACTGGCTTGCCCGACTCCTCGAGGGTGGCGAGGACCCGCTGTTCGTCGCCCGCCGCCTGGTGCTCCTTGCCTCCGAGGACGTCGGCCTGGGCGACCCGCAGGCCCTCGGGCTGGCGATGGCGGCCTACCAGGCCGTCCATGCCATCGGCATGCCGGAGGCGTACCTGCCGCTGGCCGAGGCGACGATCTATCTGGCCCTGGCGCCCAAGTCGAACAGCGCCATGCGGGGCTACGGGGCCGCTCGCGAGGCCGTGATGGCCCATCCGGACGAGCCCGTGCCGCTCCATCTGCGCAACGCCCCGACGCGACTCATGCGCGCGAGCGGCTACGCCCAGGGCTACCGGTACGCGCACGACTTTGCCGGCTCGGTCGCCCCCCAGGAGCACCTGCCCGAGCGCCACCGCGGCGCAAGCTACTACGCCCCCGGCACGAACGGGTTCGAGGCGGACATGGCCCGTCGCTGGCAGGCGGTGCGTGCGCGTCTGCACGAGGAGAGCGCCCCGGGAGGGGGGGAGCCCCGCCGGGGAGAAGGGGGCGGGCAGGCACCCCCGGCGACCGGCCCGACACGAGGAGGATGTGCGTGAAGCGACCGATGCGACCCGAGGACCTGCTCCGCTTTCGCTGGCCCGGCGACGTGGCGATCTCGCCCGACGGCCGGGTCGTCGCCTACGTGGAGAACCGGATCGAGGCGAGCGACAACGCCTACCGGTCTCGGATCATGGCGGTGTCGCCGGGGGAGGCGCCGCGCCCCCTCACGGGCGGGGAGGCGGACCGCCACCCCCGGTGGTCGCCCGACGGGCGGTGGCTCGGCTTCATCGCCAAGCGCGGCGCCTTCTCCCAGGTCTGGCTGTTGCCGGCCGGCGGCGGCGAGGCGCGTCCGGTCACGTCCTGGCGCGGCGGCGTCGGGGGGTTCGAGTGGTCGCCGGACGCGGGCCGCATCGCGGTCCTCGCCCACCTGGACGGCCGCGGCCTCGTCCACGCGGGGGCCGACGCGGGCGATGACGACGACGCCGTGCCCGCAGGCGACGGGGTGGGCAAGGCGGGCGCGGATGCGGGCGCCGCGCCCGCCCTGGGCGGGCTCGACGGCGACGCCGAGGGCCTCGAGCGCCTCTACCGCAAGTACAACCGGGACGTGAAGGTGACCGACGAGACCTACTACAAGCTGGACGGCGAGGGCTTCTTCACGGCCCGGCGCGGCCACGTCGTGGTGGTGGACGTGGCGCGCGCCCTGGCGGCCGACGGCGACCTGACCGGCGCGGCCCGCCAGATCACGCACGGCCCGTACCACGACCAGGAGGTCGTCTGGGCGGCGGACGGCCGCTCGCTGTTCGTCACCAGCCGGTACGGCGACGACTACGACCGGCACGGCTTTCACACGTCGGTGTACCGCGTCGCCGCCGCCGGCGGCGAGCCGGTCGCGGTGACGCCGACCGAGGACGAGAGCGCGGCCGGCGTGGCGGTACGACCGGACGGCGGGGCGTTTGCCTATGAATCCGAGGCGTGGCTCAAGAACGGTTACGACAACGCCCTCATCCGGGTGCGGGACGGCGCTCCCGGCCCGGCCCGGACGCTGGCGGCGGCCCTCGACCGCCCGGTCGGCCTGCAGCTCGCCGTCGACATGATCGGTCACGGCCAGACGGGCCTGCGCTACGCGCCCGACGGCAACACCCTGTACACGGTCGTGTCGGACGGCGGGCGCAGCTACCTGGCGGCCGTCGACGCGGCGTCCGGCGCCGTACGCCCGGTGACGGGCGGCGACCGCTGCGTGTTTGCCTACAGCATCGACGGCGCCGGGCGGCGGGCGGCGGTGGCGATCGCCACCCCGACGGCACCGGGCGACGTGTTCCTGGTCGATCTTCTCACGGGCACCGAGGAGCGCCTGACCGAGATCAACGCGGGCCTGTTCGCCGAGGTCGAGATCGTGGCGCCGGAGCGGTTCACCGCCACCTCGGCCGATGGCACGAAGGTCGACGCCTGGGTGATGCGCCCGGTCGGGTTCGAGCCTGGGCGGACCTACCCGACGGCGCTCGAGATCCATGGCGGGCCGATGAGCATGTACGGACAGGGCTTCTTCTTCGAGTTCCAGGTCCTGGCCGCCGCCGGCTACGGCGTCGTGTACGGCAACCCCCGCGGCTCGAAGGGCTATGGCGAGGCGTTCTGCAGCGCGATCAAGGACCGCTGGGGCGACCTCGACTACCAGGACGTCATCGCCACGATCGACACCGCCGTGCGCGAGAACGGCTGGATCGATCCGGACCGACTCGGGGTGCTCGGCGGCTCGTACGGCGGGTACATGACCAACTGGATCGTGGGCCACACCGACCGGTTCAAGGCGGCCGTCACGATGCGCTCGGTCGTCGACTGGGCGTCGATGATGGGCACCGACGACATCGGCTCGGACTGGTACTGGCGGGCGGGAGGCAAGCCGCCCTGGGCCCAGGACGACTGGTACCGCCAGCAGTCGCCGCTGACGTACGTGGAGAACGTGGTCACGCCGATCCTGATCGAACACCAGGAGGGCGACCTGCGCTGCCCGATCGGCCAGGGCGAGGAGCTGTACGTGGCGCTGCGCTGGCTGGGCAAGGCGCCGACCCGGTTTGTCCGCTACCCGAACGAGTTTCACGGCATGAGCCGCAACGGCCAACCGTTCCACCGGGTGCACCGGCTGCGGCAGGTCCTCGACTGGTTCGGGCAGTACCTGGGCGTGCAGCGCCCGGCTCTGACGGTGGTCGATCGCACCTATCGCGACCGGGCCGTGTCGGCAGGCTGACGGCCGGCCCAGGCGCGAAGCGGCCGGGCGCGCCCGGCCGCTTCGCGTGCGTGCGGTGCCTGGCGCGGCCGTCCGCTTCCGGCTGGGCGGCCGGCCCTGCCGGGCGCGAGCCCGCCGGTCGCGACCAGGTACCGTGGCGCTGGTACCCCAACCGAAGGGACGTTGATGCGGCGTGTCTTGGAACGACGTCGTGTGGGGCCAGTTCGGCGCCGCCATCGACATGCTCGAGAACGCGATCCGGGCCTGTCCCGAACGTGTCTGGACACAGCCGGGCGCGGGCAGTGCGCCCTTCTGGTACACCGCCCTGCACGCCCTGTACTTTCTCGATGTGTACCTCGACACGTCGGAGGAGGCCTGCGTACCGCCGGCGCCGTTCGCGCGCGCGGACGATGCCCCGCAGGGGGCAACGGGTGCCGCCTGCGACGACGGCCTCGCGGCCTGGGCGAGGCTCGACGGCCTGCGGCTGCCCGCGCACCCGTACACCCGGGACGAAGTTCTGGGCTACCTTCCGCACGGCCGGACGAAGTGCGTGCGTGCGCTGGCGTCCATGACGCTAGACGACGCGGCCGCCGCTGCGGACGGATTCCCCTGGCTGGGCCTCACGCGCGGCGAGCTCATGCTGTACAACATGCGCCATGTGCAGCATCACGCCGCCCAGCTCAACCTGCTGTTGCGACAGGGCGGCGGCCCGGTGCCGGCCTGGGTGCGCCACGCCGCCGGCGATGCGCGCGTCGCCGGGGAAGGGGAGGGCGACGGCCACAACGCCCGGTCCCTGCCCGGCTGACCCCTGACCGGCGTCTCCGTACGACCGACGCCACGCGCCCCGGCCGCATCCGTCGCCCGGCCACCGCCGCCGGGCGACGGATGCGGCCGCTACGCCCGCGGCTCTGGGGCGGCGAGGTGCTCGACCAGCCAGGCGACGGTGCGCCGCTCCACGAACCGGCGTGTGGCCGGGTCCCTGGGAAGGTGGCGGGACGTCGGCAGCACGGCCACCTCGAACCGGCGCCCGGCATCGATGAAGGCCCGCAGCAGGCGCGCCGTGTGGGCGAAGTGGACGTTCTCGTCGACGAGGCCGTGGATGACGAGGAGCTGCCCCCGTAACGCTGCCGCCAGCGGCAAGACGTCGGCCCGCGCGTAGGCGTCCGGGTGCGAAGCCGGCGTGCCCAGGTGGCGTTCGGTGTAGGCGGTATCGTAGCGGCGAAAGTCGGTCACCGGCGCCCCGCTCACGCCGACGCAGAACACGTCGGGATGGCGCAGGAGCGCGTGCAAGGTGATGAAGCCGCCGTAGCTCCAGCCGTAGATCCCGACCCGGGAGGCGTCGACGCCTTCGTGTTCGATGAGCCAGCGCACACCGGCCACCTGGTCGTCGAGCTCGACGGTCGCGAACGCGTGCTCGACGCGGCGGGAAAATGCCGGACCGCGCCCTTCGCTGCCCCGGTTGTCCAGCTTCAGCACGACCAGACCCTGCTGGGCGAGGTACTGGGCCCGCAGGTCCGCCGTGAGGCCCCACTCCTCGCGCACCCGCTGGGCGTGCGGCCCGCCGTACACGCTGACGACGGCCGCGCGTCCGGCCCGGGGCTCGCCGGGCGGCAGGTAGAGGGCGGCGTGCAGGGTCGTTCCGTCGTCCGCGGCGAGGTCGACAAGGCGCGGCGGCACGAGCCCCAGAGCCTCGGCCGTCGCGCCCCGGTCGGCGTCGACGGTCGCGAGGCGCAGGCCGTCGCGGTCGCACACGGACGTCTGCGTCGGGTGGATCCGGCTCGACGACTGGACGACGAGACGGGCGCGGTCGGGTGCGACCAGGGCCGCATGCGTGCCTGGCGTGCCGACGACCGTGGTGATCCGTCCGCCGGCCAGGTCGACGCGCACGATGTGCCGCTCCAGGCCTGCGGCGGCCGTGATCTGGAGCAGGGCGGAGCCGGCGCCCTCGTCGACATCGACCAGGTCGGTGACGTCCCAGTCGCCCCGGGTGAGGAACGTGGCCTGCCCGTGCGCATCGTAGCGCACCAGGTGCGCGTGGCCGTCGTCTTCGGCGGTGGTGAGAAGCGTGCCGTCCGCGCAAAACCAGAACCCGGCCGGAAGGTCGAGCCAGTGGTCCGCGCTCGCCGCGGCCAGGACGCGCGCCGCGCTCCCGTCCGTGGGGTAGGCGGTCCAGGTCCAGGCATGCTGGTCGCGGCCGTATACGAGCGCCGCAAGGTCGCCGCCCGGGAGCCAGGCGACGCGGGCCAGGTACCGGTCGGGACCGATCGCTTCGACAAGACGGCCCGGGCCCGCCGCGTCCGGGTCCAGGCCGGCGAGCCACAGTTCGACCAGGGCGTTGGGGCCGCCGGCGAACGGGTAGCGGATGCGCTCGGTCCAGGGGACCGCCTCGGCGCCGTGGACGATCGGAAGCGGCGCCACCGGCCGTGCGTCGACGCGGGCGTAGGCGAGGTAACGCCCGTCGGGCGAGGGCCACAATCCCTCCTGGCGGCCCAGCTCCTCGGCTGCGGCGTAGTCGGCAAGGCCGACGCTGATGCCCTCCTCGCCGGCCTGGGCGACGACGCGCCGGTTGCCGTCGGCGTCGGCCACGCCGATCTCGTCCTCGCCGGCGTAGACGAGGCGACGCCCGCCGGCGAGCAGGCGGGCGTCGTCCAGGGTGCACCCGTCCAGGCCGGGCCAGGGGGCAAAGCCGCCATCCGGACCGCCGCGCAGGAAGCCGTCGCCGGTGCGGGCGACGAAGACGGGGCCGCCGGGTGCGTCGGCGACCTGGAAGGACGTGACGCCGTCGCGGGTGATGCGCGCCCGCTCGCGACGCAGCACCTCCGCCGGCGTGTAGGCCTGCGCCCGTCCGGCCAGGAGAAGCCGCGGCCCAGCGCCGTCGAGCGGGTGCAGCCACAGGCCCTGCACGGTGTCGTCGTCCTGGGGGCGCAGGTAGGCGAGGGCGTCCCGGCCGGGCACGAACCGGACCGCGACCGGACCGGTCTCGCCGAGCGGCAGCAGGCGGGCGGCGTCCTCGACATCGATCGTGCGCGCGGGCGGCAAGGGCGACCACCTCTTTCGAGGACCTTGCCTTCGCCGTGCGCGGCCCCGACCCTGCGCCCTAGCGGTCGGACGGTGCGCCGTGCGGGCGGACCGGGCGGGCGATCGGGCGGCGCGGGCGCAGCCGGGGCAACGGCGCCGTGGCGGTGCCCGTCGCGGCCCGCGCGGGCGGTGCGGGCGTCGCGGTGCCGAGAAACGCGCCGATGAGCGAGACGACGGGATCGGGCGTCTCCCACTGGGGGACGTGCCCGGCACCGGCGACGCGAACAAGGCGCGCGTGGGGGATGCGGGCGAGGGCCGCCTCGGCGATCGCCACCGGGAACTGCACGTCGAGCTCGCCCCAGAGGAGCAAGGTGGGGCAGGCCAGCTTGGGCAGCTCGGCGTAGACGCTGGCGTCGGCCTGCAGGAGTGCCGTCGCGCTGCGGCGCAGCGCCCCCGGCAGCGGCGGGTGGGCGGCCATGACCAGGGTGAGCTCGCCGGCCTGGGCCGGGTCGGCGACGACCGCGCGCTCGACGAACATGCGCATCCACAGGGGGGAGGGCGTCAGGCCGAGCGCGAGCGGCGCGGCCAGCGGCAGGTACATGAGGCGGGTGCGCCAGGGCACGGGGTTGGGGTCCAGGCCCGCGCTGTCGATGAGGACCAGGCGCCGGACCCGCCCGGGCGCGACCAGGGCGGCGCGGGCGGCGACGGCGCCGCCGAGGGAGTTTCCGGCAACGACCAGCCCGTCGAGCCCGAGGGCGTCGGCCAGGGCCAGGATGACCCGTGCGAAGAAGCGCGGGCTGTAGGTGCCGCGGTGGCGCTTGCCGTCGGACAGGCCGTGGCCCGGCAGGTCCGGCACCAGCACGCGCAGACCGCGTGCGGCAAGGCCCGGCACGATGCGCCGCCACACCCCGCCGTGCGAGCCGAGGCCGTGGACGAGGATGACCGGCGGCCCGTCCTCCGGTCCGTCCTCGGCGACCCACAGGCGCAGCCCGGCGGCATGCAGGCGGCGCCCGAACGGCGCGGCGGTGTACCGGTCCGGCGCGGCGACCCGCTCGCTCGCTTCCATGTCATCCCTCCTTGCCCGTCTGGGCACGTTGACAGCCCAAATCCGAACATTGTAGCGTCAAGTGGCTGGGATATTCGGATTCACAATCGGAAGCCAGGGGGTGCCCCGGTGGCGCAGGCCGCCTACAAGGACGAGGTCCTCCAGGTCGAACGCAAGGGCATCGAGCACATCGCGGATGCGGAGCGCCACGGTCGTCCGGCCTCGGTGTTCACGCTGTGGCTCGGTGCCAACGTCGAGATGGCCACGGTCGTCACGGGTACGCTCGGTGTGGTCCTGTACGGGCTGAACTTCTGGCAGGCGTCGCTGGCGTTCGTGATCGGCACCGTCCTCGGCGCGTCGGTGCTGGCCCTCCTGTCCACCTTCGGCCCTCGCCTGGGCGTGCCGCAGCTGGTCATGTCGCGGCGTGCGTTCGGCTTCTTCGGCAACTTCGGACCGGGCATCCTGAACATCGTCGCCGGCATCGGCTGGTTCGCCGTGAACAGCGTCCTGGGGGCGTTCGCCCTTGCGCACCTGCTCGGTGCCCCGTACTGGCTCGGTACCGTGCTGATGGTCGTGATGCAGGGTGTGGTGGCGGTTTACGGCTACAACCTCATCCACAGCATCGAGCGATACCTGTCTATCTTGCTCGTCCTCATCTTCCTCGCGGTGTCGGTCTACGTCGTCGGCCACATGAAGACCGGCATCGCCTTCGATCCGAAGGCGCCGCTCGCGTTCGGCGGCGTGACCGGCGGCTTCGTCGCCACGGTCGGGATTGCGTTCGCCTACATGGCGGGCTGGATGGCGTTCGCGTCCGACTACACGCGCTACCTGCCGCAATCGACGCCCGGCGGCCGGGTGTTCGGCGCCGCCTTCCTCGGCAACGTGATCGGCGGCGTATGGCCCGGACTGCTCGGCGTCGCGCTCGCCTCGATGGCGCCGGCGGTGGTCGGCGCCGGCACGGCGACGGTCGCCGGCCCGGTGGCGATGGTGACCCAGATCCTTCCCGGCACCCTCGCCACCATCCTCCTTCTCGGTGTCGTCGTCGGGACGCTGACGGCCAACGTCCTCAATATCTATTCGGCGGCACTTTCCTCTTTGGTGGTGACGCTGCCGCTGCGACGCTGGATGGCCGCAGTCGGCATCGGCATCCTGGGCGGCCTGCTGACCCTGCTGGGCAAGGACAACTTTGCCGGCAACCTGCAGAACTTCCTCTTCCTGCTGGCCTACTGGATCACGCCGTGGGCGGCGATCGTCGCGATCGACGAACTGGTCTTCGCCCGCCGCCAGGGCGATGCCGGGGCGGTGTTCTACGACCGTAGCCGCACGTTCGGCCTGGGTGTCGTCGCCTGGCTGGTCGGCATCCTGGCGTCGGTGCCGTTCTTCGACCAGGCCTACTACACCGGTCCGTTCGCCTCCGCCCATCCGCACTGGGGCGACGTCTCGTACTGGGTGTCGCTTGTCGTCGCCTCGCTCGTCTTCATCGCCTTGCGCGCGCTGTTCGGCCCGTCGGCCGCCGGCGTCGCGCGCACCCGCGCCTGACCGCGACCGCTCGGTCCTTGCCGGCACCGCCCGCGCCCGGGCGGTGCCGGCGTGCTCCGGGCCGGCCGGTTTGACACCCTGGCGGGCGGCTGGTACGCTAATTCGTACCATAACACTCGGATACCGGAGGTTTCACCGTGCGCTTCTCGAGCCAGGTGCGCGCCGGCCTTCGGGCGGGATTGGAACTGGGCATGCGCGAGGGCGCGGGCCCGATCTCGGTGCGCGAGATGGCGGCCGACGTCGGCGTGTCCGAGCACTACCTCGAGCAGGTCATGGCCCTCCTGCGACGGGCCGGCCTGGTCCAGGCGACGCGGGGCGCGAGCGGCGGCTACGAGCTGACCCGTCCGGCCAGCGAGCTTCGCCTGCTCGACTTTCTGCGCGCCCTCGACGGCGTGCCGGAGGAGTCGTTTCCGCACACCGCAGACGACCCGATGGAGCGGGCCATGGCGCGCGCCCTCGAACAGGCGACGGCGGCGATGACGGCGACCGCTGCCCAGATCCGGCTGGCCGACATGGTCCAGGCGGTGCGCGAGACGGGCGCGTTCATGTACTACATCTAGCGGCCGAGACCGGATGACATCGGGGGCGGGGAGGCATGCGCATGGAGCCGGTGTACCTGGATCACGCCGCCACGACGCCGCTCGACGGCCGGGTGCTGGCGGCGATGCTTCCCCATCTGGCGCAGCGCTGGGGTAATCCCTCGTCCCTGCACCGGGCGGGCCGGGACGCGCTCGCCGCGGTGGACGAGGCGCGCGCCGAGGTGGCGGCCTGGCTCGGCGGGCGCGAGCGCGAGGTGCTGTTCACGTCGGGCGGCACCGAGGCGGACAATCTCGCCGTGCGCGGCGTCCTTCTCGCCCGGCGCGGCGAAGGGCGCGACGTGCTGGTCGTCTCGGCGGTGGAGCACGAGGCCGTGGCCCACACCGCGCGGTCGCTCGCCGCCCAGGCGGGCGTCGAGGTGCGGGTCGCGCCCGTCGACGCCGCCGGACGGATCGATCTGTCCGCGCTGGCCCGCCTGGTCGACGGGCGTACGGCGCTCGTCTGCGTGATGCTGGCCCAGAACGAGACGGGCGCGATCCATGACGTGATGGGCGTCGTCGGCATCGCCCACGCCCAGGGGGCGCTCGTCCACACCGACGCGGTGGCGGCGGCGCCGTCCCTACCGATCGACGTCGCGGCGCTCGGCGTCGACCTCCTGGCGGTATCGGCGCACAAGATCTACGGCCCCCAGGGCGTCGGCGCGCTGTGGGTGCGCGAGGGCGTCGATCTTTTGCCCGTATCGACCGGCGGCGGCCAGGAGCGCGACCTGCGCGCGGGCACGCACAACGTCGCCGGCATCGTCGGCATGGGCCGCGCGGCCGCCCTGGCGCGGGCCGAGGGACCCGCGCGGCGCGCGCACCTGGCCGCCTTGCGCGAGGTGCTGTGGGAGGCGGTGGCGGCCGTCGGCGACGTCGTCCGCACCATCCCGGCGGATGGCGCCACGGCCGGCACGCTCCATGTCCGGGCGCTGGGCGCGCCCTCCGACAGCGTCCTCATCGGCCTGGACGCCCTCGGCGTGGCCGTGAGCGCCGGCAGCGCCTGCAGCGCGGGCGCGGTACGGCCGTCGCCCGTCCTCCTCGCCATGGGGGTCGGCGACGACGAGGCGCGCACCGGCATCCGCCTCACGCTCGGCAAGGACACGAGCGAGGCGGACGTCGCCCGCGCCGGCGAGGCCTTCGTCGCGGTCGTGCGCCGGGTGCGCGCGGCCCGGCGGGCGAGGGCTGCGTCATGACCCGCGTCCTGTGCGCCATGTCGGGCGGCGTGGACTCGGCCGTGGCGGCGCATCTCCTCGCCCGGCAGGGATTCGAGGTCGTGGGCGTGACGATGGCGATCTGGCCCGAGCGTCCGTCCGGCGAGAACGGCCGGGCCGGCGGCTGCTGCTCCCTCGGCGCCGCCGACGACGCCCGGCGCAGCGCCCGCGCGGCCGGGGTGGTGCACTACACGCTGGACATGCGCGAGCCGTTCGAGCGCCACGTGATCGCCGACTTCGAGCGCGAGTACGCGGCCGGGCGCACGCCCAACCCGTGCGTCGAGTGCAACCGGGCGATCAAGTTCGACGCCCTCGTGGCCAAGGCGGACGAACTGGGCTGCGACCTCGTCGCGACCGGGCACTACGCCCGCCTGGAGGCGGCGCCGGAGGGCGGCACCGCGCTTCTGGCCTCGACCGATCCGTTCAAGGACCAGAGCTACGTGCTCTACCCGATCCGTCGGGACGTCCTCGAGCGGGTCGTGTTCCCGGTCGGCGGCATGCACAAGGGGGCCGTGCGCGCCCTCGCCCGCGAGGCCCGCCTGCCGGTCTGGGACAAGCCCGACTCGGTCGAGATCTGCTTCGTCGCCGGCGACTACCGCGACTACCTGCGCACGGCACGCCCCGAGACGAGCGCGCCGGGACCGTTCGTCGACGGGGCGGGCCAGGTCGTCGGCGAGCACCGGGGGGTCGCGTTCTACACCGTCGGGCAGCGCCACGGCCTGGGCCTGGCCCCGGCAGAGGACGGCGGTCCGCGCTACGTCGTCGCCATCGACGCCGGTCGCAACGCCGTCGTGGTCGGCAGCCGTGCCGACGCCCTGCGCGACATCCTCGAGATCGAGCGGCCGAACTGGCTCGCGCCCGTGCCGGAGATCGGCCGGGCCGTCGGCGTCCGGGTCCGGGCGCACGGGCCGGTGGCGCCGGCGCGCGTGGCCCACGTCGACGACGACCTCCTCCGGCTGACCCTGGACACGCCTGCCTTCGCGCCGGCCCCGGGACAGGCGGCCGTCCTGTACGCGGGCGAGCGCGTCCTGGGTGGCGGGCGGCTTGTCCGGACCGCCTCGCGCGACCGGGCGAGGCAGGCGTCGTGAACCCCGGGACCGGCACGGCGGCACAGCTGGCGGGGCTGCGGGTGCTCGCCACCGCCGCCACGCGCGGCATCGGCTGGGCGACGGCGCAGCGCCTGCACGAGGAGGGGGCGGCCCTCGCCCTCGCGGGGCACGATCCGGCCTCGCTTCGCGCGGCGGTCGAGGGGCTGGGCGGTGGGGCGCCGGTCCACCCGGTGCTCCTGGACGTGGCCGACGCCGGCTCGATCGCCCGCGGCGCGGAGGAGGCCAAGGCGTGCCTGGGCGGCGTCGACGCCGTGTTCCTGAACGTGCCGGGCGCCGCCGCCGGGCGGGCGATGGATCTTGCCGACGACGCCTGGCAGGCGGCCTATGCGCTGCATGTCCTGTCGGTCCTGCGGGTGGTGCGGGCGCTGCGCGCCGACCTCGCCGCCGCCTCTCCCGGGCGCGTGGTCCTCATCACGTCGTACTCGGCGCGCGAGCCGATCGACGGGCTCAGCCTGTCGAACGTTGTGCGACCGGCCGTCCACGCCCTGGTGCGCGAACTCGCGCGCGAGCTCGGCCCCGAGGGGATCCTGGTCAACGCGATCGCCCCGGGTCGCATCGAGACCGAGCGGGTGCGCCAGGTCGAGGCGCACGCGGCGTCCGCGCGCGGCGTCACCGCCGCCCAGGTACGGGCCGAGGTCGAGCGGGCGATCCCGCTGGGCCGCTACGGGGCGCCTGGCGAACTGGCCCGGGTGGCCGCGTTCCTCCTGTCGCGGGAGAACACGTACGTCACCGGCCAGTGCCTTCTTGTCGACGGGGGGCTCGTGCGCGGAGGCTGACGGCGACGCCCGTCGAAGGAGGAAGCATCCATCGCCGTGATCGGGCGGCGCGATTCGACGGGAGGACAGCGATGTTGGTGTTCCGGCACCTGGAGCGATTCTACCGGCCGCACCTCGGCACGCTGTACGCGGCGCTCGCCTTTCTCGCCGTGTTCACCGCCGGGGTGCTCGTCACGCCCTACCTGACCGAGCGTCTGGTGAACAACATCACGGCCGGGCACGCGTTTCGCGGCCTGGGCTTTCTCGCCGGCGCGCTCGTCGCCGTGGCGGCCGTCTCCGGCGCGTTCAACTACCTGCAGCTGTACCTGACCGAGGACTTCGGCCAGAAGTGCACCTACGGCCTGCGCCAGGCCCTGTACGGGCGCCTGCAGGCGCACGGCTTCGCCTACTACGACCGCGAGCACACCGGCAATCTCATGCAGCGCCTGACGGGGGACGTCGAGGCGTTTCGCATGTTTCTCACCCAGGGGACGACCGGCGTCGCCTCGTTCGCCCTCAACATAGGCTTCGCCATCATCGTCCTGCTCACCCTGAACTGGCAGCTGACGCTCATCACCGTCGCCCTGCTGCCGTTCCTCGCCCTCACCGTGATCCGCTTCGACCGGACCGTGCGCCCTACGTACACGCGCATCCGCCAGTCCATGTCGCGCCTCCAGACCGTGGTCCAGGAGAACATCATGGGCGTGCGCACGGTCAAGTCGTTCGCCCGCGAGCCGTATGAGATCGAGACCTTCGACGAGGCGAACGCCCGCTACCGCGAGCTGAACGTCCTCGCCGCCCTGCAGCAGTCGCGCTACCAGCCGCTCATGCAGCTGCTCGGCAACGTGGGCGCGGTGGGCGTGATCTGGTACGGCGGCATCGAGGTGATCCAGGGCCACCTGAGCCTGGGTGCCCTGGTCGCGTTCATGGGCCTGCTCGCGTACCTCACGGTGCCGGTCCAGCAGGTCGGCTTCCTGGTCAACCTGTACGCCCAGGCGGCGGCGTCGGAGACGCGCCTGGTCGAGATCTTCGACACCGAGGACGCGATCGTCGACGAGCCCGGCGCGCGCGATCTCGCGCCCGAGGCAGCACGCGGGCACGTGACGCTGCGCGGCGTGTCCGTGCGGTTTCCCGGCGGCTCGTCGCGGCCGGCCCTGTCGGAGATCGACCTGGACGCGCCGCCGGGTAGCGTCGTCGCCCTCCTCGGCCGGACCGGAAGCGGCAAGACGACGCTCGTCAACCTGATTCCGCGGTTCTATGACGCGAGCGACGGCGAGGTGCTCGTCGACGGCGTGAACGTGCGCGACTGGACCCTGAAGAGCCTGCGCCGGCAGGTCGGCGTGGTGCCGGGCGAGACGTTCCTGTTCTCGGCCAGCGTGTTCGAGAACATCGCCTACGGCCGTCCCGAGGCCACGCTGGCCGACGTGACCGAGGCGGCGCGCATGGCCGAGGCGTCCGAGTTCATCGACGAGTTCCCGGCCGGCTACGACACGGTCGTGGGCGAGCGCGGCCTGGGCCTGTCGGGCGGCCAGCGCCAGCGCGTGGCGATCGCCCGCGCGCTCCTATTCGATCCGCGCATCCTGGTCCTCGACGACGCGACGGCAAGCGTCGACCTCGAGACCGAGTACCGCATCCAGCAGACCCTCATCCGGGTCATGCGCGGCCGGACGACCTTCATCATCGCCCACCGGCTCAGCTCCCTGCGCCGCGCCGACCAGATCCTCGTCATGGACGGCGGCCGGGTGGTCGACCGGGGCCGCCACGACGACCTCATCCGGCGCGACGGCCTGTACCGGGAGATCTACGAGATGCAGTTCCAGGACCGCGCCGCGCTGGCGTCGCTGGGCGGCCGGGCGGTGGGCTCGTGAGCGCCTCCGCACCGTCCGGTCCGTCCGGACCGCCCACCCGGGCCGCCTCGCCGTCGCGCCTTGCCCGGTGGATCGGCGCGCGCACGGGCAACGTGCCGCCGCCGGTGCGACCGCAGGGGGTGTTCCGCTACCGCGACGACGAGGAGATCGAAAAGCCCTTCAACTGGGCCCAGATGCGCCGGCTGCTGTCCTACATGGGCCCACACCGGCGGGTCGCGGCGATGGCCAGCGCCGCCACCCTCCTCGGCGCCGCCATGCAGCTCGCCCGGCCCTTCCTGTGGATCCTCGCGGTCGACAACGCGATCGACAACCGGCGCCTGGGGGCTCGCGCCATCGGCGCCCTCGACCTCTACGCCGCCTTGTATCTCGTGAGCTTTCTCGTCAGCTGGGCGGCCTCGACGGCCCAGGTGCGGCTGACCAACCGCCTCGGCCAATCGGTCCTCGTCGATCTGCGCCGCCACCTGTACTCCCACATCCAGGGCCTGTCCCTGACCTTCTTCGACCGTCGCCCGGCGGGCAACATCCTCGTCCGGGTGACCAACGACGTGAACTCGCTCGGCGACCTGTTCACGAACGGCATCGTCAGCCTGCTGACGAACGTCTTCATGCTCGCCGGCGTGATCGCCGTCATGCTCTCGCTGAAGTGGAACCTTGCCCTGGCCTGCTTTGCCATCCTGCCGGGCATGGTCGCGCTGTCGACCGGCATGCGCCGGCGGATCCGCAAGGGGTGGCAGCGCGTTCGCGTGCGCCTGTCGCGGATCAACGCCCACCTCAACGAGGCGATCCAGGGCATCCGCGTGACCCAGGCGTTCGTGCGCGAGCCGCTGAACCACCGCTTTTTCAACGCGATCAACTACGAGTACTACCAGCAGTGGCTGACGACCGTGCGCAGTTCGAGCATGTTCAGCCCGCTCGTTACCCTCACGGGGGCCATCGGCACGGCGATCGCGTTCTGGTACGGCGCCACGCTCGTGCAGTCGGGCGCCGTACAGATCGGCATCATCGTCGGCTTTCTCCAGTACATGACCTTGTTCTGGCAGCCGATCTCCCAGATCGGCATGCTATACAACTCGCTCCTGTCGGCGATGGCGTCCTCGGAGCGGATCTTCCAGTTCCTCGACTTCCGTCCCGATGTGGAAAGCCCCGTCGAGGCGCCGGCCCTGGCCCAGGTGCGGGGCGAGGTCGTTTTCGACCACGTCGGGTTTCGCTACGGCAGCGGCCCCGAGGTCCTTTCCGATGTCAGCTTCCGCATCGAGCCTGGCCAGACCGTGGCCCTCGTCGGCCACACCGGTGCGGGCAAGACGACGGTCGTCAGCCTCCTGGCCCGGTTCTACGACCCGACCGCGGGCGCCATCCGGATCGACGGCCACGACCTGCGCGAGGTATCGCTGGCGTCGTTGCGCTCCCAGATCGGCATGGTGATCCAGGAGACGTTCCTGTTCTCCGGCACGATCGGCACCAACCTCAAGTACGGGCGCCTCGCCGCCACCCTGCGGGAGATCGAGGCGGCGGCGGGGGAGGCGGGCATGCACCCGTTCATCCGGTCCCTGCCCCAGGGCTACGACACCGAGGTGCAGGAGCGCGGCGGCCGGCTGTCGGGAGGACAGCGCCAGCTTCTCGCCATCGCCCGGGCGCTGCTCGCCGACCCGCGCGTCCTCATCCTCGACGAGGCGACGAGCAGCATCGACACCCACACCGAGGTGCTCGTCCAGGCGGCGCTCGCCCGCCTGCTCCAGGGGCGCACCTCGTTCGTCGTCGCCCATCGCCTGTCGACGATCCGGCGCGCCGACCGGATCCTCGTGTTTGACCACGGCCGGATCGTCGAGTCGGGCAACCACGAGTCGCTGCTCGCGCGCGACGGCGTCTACGCGGGCCTGCTGCGCGCGCAGTTCCGCTTCCTCGACGACCTGGGCGAGGCGGGCGAGGCGGGCGGGGCGGCGGGCTAGCGGGCCGCATGCCGGCGCAGCCTCCCGGGAATCCTGGGCCTACCAGGGGAGACCGGGAGGGATCGCATGGACTGCCTACGCTGCCCGCGCTGCCAGGGACGTGCCGTCGGCAAGGTCGGCATGGCCCAGTGGTACTGCTGGGACTGCTGCGTCGAGTTCGTCCGCACGCCGGCCGGATTCGAGGTGTTCGCCATGGACGAGGAGGGCGAACTGGTCGAGCTTGGCCTGGCGGCCATGCCGAAGGGGGTGACGGCATGCGCGGATTCGGCCGCGGCATCCTGATGGGCGCCGTGTTCGGGGTGGCCGTGGCGGCCGGCATGCTCTGGCGCATGCGCGCCGGCCGGTTCGTCGCGGTGCGGGTCCGCCGGGGCGCGCCGGGCGTCTCGCTGCGGCGTGGCGGCGTCGAGGTGGGCATCCCCCGATTCCGCCGCTGACGCCTCCCGGGTCGCACCGGCCGGGCGCCGTCGCCGCCACGCGGGGACGGCGCCTGGTCTACGTGGCAGCCCAGGTCGCCGCCGCCTGTCTTGTCGCCTGGATCGCGTGGCGCGCCCGCGTCGCCCTCCTGCCGTTCGCCTTCGCCCTTGCCCTGGCCTACCTGCTCGCCCCGCCCGTTGCCACCCTCGAGCGCCGGCGCCTGCCGGCCTGGCTGGCGGTGCTGGTCGTCTACGCCGGCGCGGCCATGGTCGTCGCCGTCCTGGTCGGCGTCGCCCTGCCCACGCTCGTGCGCGAGGGACGCCACCTGCTCGCCGCCTACCCGACCTACACCCGGGCGGCGCGGGCCGGTGCGAGCGCGTTCTGGCGCAGCTACAACCGCATGCCCCTGCCGGCGCCGCTGCGGGTCGAGGCGAGTGCGCTTCTCGTCGACGTGGGAAACGGCATCCGGGCGGCGGCGCGGGCCAGCCTGCACGCCCTCGCGGCCGGTGTGCCGGTGGTCGCGTCCGCGGTCGTGGCACCGTTTCTCGCCTACTACATGCTGCGCGACCGGATTCGGCTCTGGGCCGCGTTCTGGCGCCACATCCCGCCGCGCCGGCGGCACGGCGTCGCGTCCCTCCTGGGCGAGCTCGACGCGGCCGTGGGCGGCTTCGTGCGCGGCCAGCTGCTCGTGGCCGCGGTCGTGGGCGCGCTGGCGTTCGTGACGGCGCTCGCCTTCCGCCTGCCGTACCCGCTGTTCATCGCCGCGGTAGCCGCCGCCACGGACATCATCCCTTACGTCGGGCCGCTCCTCGGGGCGGTGCCGGCGGTGGCGTTCGCGCTCCTGCGCTCGCCCGTCGAGGGATTGTGGGTGCTCGCCGCCTTTCTCGCCATCCACGAGCTGGAGGGGACCGTCGTCAGCCCCTACCTCCTGGGCAACCAGGTCGGACTGCACCCCCTCGCCGTGTTCGGCGCGATCCTCGTCGGCGGCGACCTGTTCGGCTTCGTCGGCCTGCTCGTGGCGGTGCCGGCGCTCGCGGCCGTGCGCATCGTCGGCCGGTATGCGTTTGCCCAGCTGCGGGGCTGGGCGGGGATCGACGGGCCGGCGGATGCGGGGCGCGCCGTGGCGCGCCGGCGGCCGCGGGCGTTTCCAACGCCGCGTCCGGTCCGCTAGGATATAGGGAAGCCACTTTTGCCTGGAGGTAGGGCCGTGACCAGCGCCGAGATCCGCAGTGCGTTTTTGGCCTTTTTCGCCGAGCGCGGCCACACGGTCGTGCCGTCGGCGTCGCTCGTGCCCGCCGGCGACCCGACGCTGCTGTTCACGAACGCGGGCATGGTGCCGTTCAAGGACGTCTTCCTGGGCCTCGAGCGGCGCGACTACGTGCGCGCGACGAGCTCGCAGAAGGCCGTGCGCGCCGGCGGCAAGCACAACGACCTGGACGAGGTCGGCCGCACGCCGCGCCACCACACGTTCTTCGAGATGCTGGGCAACTTCTCGTTCGGCGACTACTTCAAGCGCGACGCCATCGACTTTGCCTGGACCTTCCTGACCCGGGTGCTGAAGCTCGATCCGGCCGACCTGTGGATCAGCGTGTTCGAGGAGGACGACGAGGCCCGCCGCCTGTGGCAGGAGGTGGCGGGGGTGCCGGCCGACCGGGTCGTCGGCCTCGGGGCCGTGGACAATTTCTGGCAGATGGCCGATACAGGCCCGTGCGGCCCCGATAGCGAGATCTTTTTCGACCGCGGCGAGGCCCACCGCTGCGGGCGGCCGGTGTGCGCGCTCGGGGTGTGCGGCTGCGACCGCTGGCTGGAGATCTGGAACCTCGTGTTTATGCAGTACGACCGCTCCGCCGCCGGCGTGCTGACGCCCCTGCCGCGTCCTTCGATCGACACCGGCATGGGCCTGGAGCGCATCGCGTCGGTCCTCCAGGGCGTCGACTCGAACTTCGACACCGACCAGTTCACGCCCCTCATGGCCGCCCTCGAGACGGCCACGGGCAAGACCTACGACCGCGGCGAGGCGGGCTTCCCGTTCCGCGTCGTGGCCGACCACGCCCGCAGCGCCACGTTCCTCATCGCCGACGGCGTCCTGCCGGCCAACGAGGGTCGCGGCTATGTCCTGCGGCGGATCATGCGCCGGGCGATCCGCATGGCCCGCGAACTGGGCGACGGGCACGCCCTGTCCACCCTGGTGCCGGTCGTCGCCGCGGTCATGGGCGACGCCTACCCGGACGTGCGCCAGCGCGCGGCCACCATCGCCGAGCAGGTACGGGCCGAGGAGGACCGGTTCCTCGCCACCCTCGACGCCGGCAACGCCCGTCTCGACGAGGTGCTGGGACGGGCGGTGGACGGGGTCGTGCAAGGCGCCGACATGTTCGTCCTGTACGACACCTACGGGTTTCCCCCCGACCTCACCGAGGAGCTCGCCCTGGCGCGGGGGATGCGCGTCGATCGCGCCGGCTTCGACCAGGCCATGGCGGCCCAGCGCGCCCGCGCGCGGGCGGCCCGCGCCGCCGCCGCGTCGGCGTTCGCGCCCGAGCAGCTGGCCGGCTACCCGGAGAGCGAGTTCGTCGGCTACGACCGGCTGGCGGCGCAGGCGCGCGTCGATGCCCTGTGGGACGACGCCGGTCCGACCGACAGCCTCGAGACCGGCGGCCGCGGCCGTGTGCTCCTGACGCCGACGCCGTTCTACGCCGAGGGTGGCGGCCAGGTCGGCGACCGGGGCCGCCTCGACGGCCTGGACGTCAGCGCCGCCGTCGTCGACACGCAGAAGTACGCCGGCCGGTACGTGAGCGAGGTGGTGGTCGAGCGCGGCGTCCTGCGCGTCGGCGACCCGGTGCGCGCGAGCGTCGACCGCGACCTGCGCGAGGGGGCGATGCGCAACCACACCGGCACGCACATCCTGCACGCCGCCCTGCGCAAGGTTCTCGGCGAGCATGTGCGGCAGACCGGCTCGCTCGTCGCGCCCGACCGGCTGCGGTTCGACTTCTCCCACCCGCGGCCGCTCACGGCGGACGAGGTCCGCGCGGTCGAGGACCTGTGCAACCAGGAGATCCTCGCCGACCGGGAGGTCGGGGTGGCCGTCCAGGCCCTGGACGAGGCGCGTCGCGGCGGGGCGCTCATGTTCTTCGACGAGAAGTACGGCGAGAAGGTGCGGGTCATCTCGGTCGGCGACTTCTCGCGCGAGTTGTGCGGCGGCACCCACTGCCGCCGCAGCGGCCAGATCGGTATGCTGAAGATCGTCTCGGAGGGGGGCATCGGTGCCGGCGTGCGTCGTCTGGAGGCGCTCACCGGTCTGGGCGCGCTGGCCTACGCGCGAGCCCTGGAGGGGGAGCGGGCGGCGGTCGCCGAGGCGCTCGGGGCGCGGGCCGGCGACGAGCTTGCCCGTGCCCGCCAGCTGCGCGACGAGCTCGAGGCGGCCCAGCGCGCCGCGGCCGCGGCGGCACTGGCCGGCCGGCGCCAGGGGGCGGCCGAGCTGGTGCGGGGCGCCGAGCGCGTGGGCGCGTTCGGGCTCGCCGTGGGCGAGGTGGACGCGGCGGACGCGACGGGACTGCGCGAGGTCGCCGACGCCTGGCGGGAGCTCGCCGCCGACGGCGCCCTTGTCGTCGGCGCCCGCAGCGGCCCGTGGGCGGGCATCCTGGTCGCCGCCGCCGGCACCGCCCAGGGCCGGATCGACGCAGGCGCGATCGTCCGCGACGCCCTGGCTGGCGTCGGCGGGCGCGGTGGCGGCAACGCGCGGATGGGCCAGGGCGGCCTCACCGATCCGGCCCGTCTGGGCGCCGCCCTGACCGCCGCATCCGCGCTGTGTCGCGGCGCAATGGTCGATTCCGCCTAGGTGGGAGCGGAAGGAAAGGGCCGACGGCGGGCAGAATAGCGGGTCGAGCGACGGGTGGCGCCGAAGGGAGAGGGAGCGCCGTGATGGACGACGCGGGCGAGCGTCGCAGCGAGACCCGCATGTTCGGTGCGGCCCCGCGCACCTCCGATGCAACCCGCCAGATCCTGGAGTCGGTGGTTGCCGCGATGGAGGAGAAGGGCTACAACCCGCTCACCCAGATCGTCGGCTACCTCCTCTCCGGCGACCCTGCGTATGTCACGAGCCATCGAGGGGCGCGCGAGCTGATCCGCCGGCTCGAGCGCGACGAGCTCATCGAGGAGCTGGTGCGCAGCTACCTGGGCAGGGAAGGGAGCGGATAGTGCGGGTGCTCGGGGTCGACATGGGCGAACGCCGCGTCGGCCTGGCCCTGAGCGACCCCACCGCAACCGTGGCCCAGCCGTTCGACGTGCTGACGCTGACGCCGCGCACGGATGTCGCCGAGGCGGTGGCCGAGGCGGGCCGGCGTACGGGTGCCGAGATGGTGGTGGTCGGCCTTCCCCGGCACATGAACGGCCAGGAGGGCGAGGGGGCGCGCAAGGCGCGGGCCCTGGCGCAGGACCTGCGTGACAGGCTCTCGATCCGGGTCGAGATGTGGGACGAGCGCCTGACCACCGTGGCCGCCCACCGGGCCCTGCGCGAGCAGGGCGTATCGGGGCGGCAACGGCGGGACAAGGTGGACAAGACAGCGGCCGCGCTCATCTTGCAGGGGTACCTGGACGCCCAGCGAATGGGACGGCCCGGCACCATGGCACGCGGCGACGACGATCGAGGAGGGGAACCAGATGGCGGATGAAGCGTGGATGGACGAGGACCACGTCATCCTGACGGACGAGGACGGCAAGGAGCACACCTTCGAGGTCGTCGACGTGATCGAGGTGCAGAACAAGGAGTATGCGATCCTCGCGCCGGCCGAGGAGGAGGAAGAGGAGCTCGACCCGAGCGGCGAGGCGATGATCTTCCGCATCGACCACGACGACGAGGGCGAGCAGGTGCTCGTCGAGATCGAGGACGACGAGGAGTGGGAGCGCGTCGCCGCCGAATACGACCGCCTCGTCGAGGAGGAAGACGAGGGCGACGAGGAACTCGAGGAAGAAGAGGACGAAGAGGCCGACGAGGGCGAAGAGGGGCCCGAGGAGGAGTAGGCGCGGGCAGACCGGTGCGCCCCGTGCCCCGGCCGGCCGGCGGCCGGCCGCTGCGCCGGTACGGTCTGGCGGCGGCTGTCGCCGTGGCGTTGGCGGCCGGCGCCATCGTGGCGGCCGGCCGCCCGGTCGCACCGCCGGGCGGCCGGCCGCGGCTGGTCGTCGTGCCGGCCGGTAGCGGCACGTCCACGGTGGCACGTATCCTCGCCCGGTCCGGGCTCGTCCGTAGCGCCCTCTATGTCGAGACCCTGGCCGAACTGGAGGGGGTCGCGGGGCGGCTCGAGGCCGGCACCTACCGGTTCAGCCCCTCCCAGAGCCCGGCCGCCATGCTGACGGCGCTGGCCGAAGGCAAGGTGGCGGATGCCAAGGTGACGGTCGTGCCCGGCATGACCGTGGCCGAGGTCGCGACGGCGGCGGCCCGCGCCGGTCTGGGCAGCGCGACGGCGCTCGAACGCTACGCCGCAAGCGCGCCGCCGCCGGACGGGTTCGCCCCGGCCGGCGCCGTCCGGGAGAACCTCGAAGGCTATCTCTACCCGGACACCTATCGCATCCCCCTGGGTGCGACCCCGGCCCAGGTGTTCACACCGATGCTGGCGGCGTTTGCGCGCGCGTTCGGCCCGGCCCAGGCACGCGCCGCCCGCACCCGCGGCCTGAGCCCGGCCCAGGCGGTGACGCTGGCGTCGATCGTCACGCGCGAGGCCAGCACCGAGCGGGACGAGCGGATGGTGGCGGGCGTGTTCCTCAACCGCCTGCGCCTGGGCATGTCGCTCGGCAGCGACGCGACCGTGTACTACGCCGCCGGCGTGGCGCCGGGCCACCGCCTGACGGCGGCCGACTACGGCGTCGACAGCCCCTACAACACCTACACGCACACCGGACTGCCCCCGGGACCGATCTGCAGTCCGGGCGCCGACGCCCTGTCGGCCGTCCTCGATCCGGCCAACGTCCCGTACCTGTACTTCTTTGCCAAACCCGACGGGACGATCGTGTTCAGCCGGACCTATGCCGGACAGCTCGCGGCCGAACGCCGCGCCGGCGCCTAGCGAACAGACGGAGGGGTGAAGGTGGAGGGCCTGTCCAGCGTGCGCCTCGGTGGTGTCCCGTTCTGGTGGGTGGATGTGTTTGCGACCCGGGAGGCGGTGAGCGGCAACCGCCTCATGGTGTTCGTCCCCGCGGCGTCGGTGATCGACGATGACGAGCGCTGCCTGCGCGTCGCCGCCGAGGTCGGCTTCTCCGAGGTCGCGTTCCTCGTCCCCGCCGCGCCGGCCGACGGCGAGGCCCTGTCCTCGGCGACGACCTACCGGGCGCGCGTCTTCACCCCGGCCGGAGAGCTCGCCTACGCGGGCCACCCGACCCTCGGCAGCGCCGTGGTCTGGGCGCTCGAGACGGCGCCCATGGTGGAGCGCGTCCATCTGGTGCAGCGCAGCGCCGGCGCCACGCTGCGCGTGCAGGTCGAGCGGCGGCCGGGCGAGATCGGCCACATGGCCTGGACCGCCATCCCGCCCGCCCGGTTTGCCGCCGGTCCCTCGCCGGCGGAGGTGGCCCATGCCCTGGGCGTGCGCGCGGCCGAGCTCGAACCGGAGGGGCTGTCGGTACAGATTGCCGAGGGGCCGACCCGCCAACTGCTCGTGCCGGTGGCGGCAGGCGCGCTGGCCGGACTGTCCCCGGTGCCGCAGGCGGTGGCGTCCCTGTGCCGCACGCTGGGCGTCGGCACGCTGTATGCGTTCACGCCTCCCGGTGGCGACCTGCGCGTGCGGGCGCGCGCGTTTGCACCCACGCACGGCGTGGCCGAGGATCCCGCCACCGGGTCGGCGGCGGGTTACCTGGGGCAGTTTCTCGCCGGGCGCGACCGCCTGCCCGCCGGCCGCCGCCTCGTCGTCGAGCAGGGCCAACAGGTCGGCCGGCCGTCCGAACTGGTCGTCGAGCGCGGCGACAGCGGCGACATCCTGCTCGGCGGCGCCGTGCGGACCGTCGCCCGGGGACAGATGCTCCCCGACTTTCTCCAGTAGATGTGTGGCCGGTACGCGCTGGTCGAGCCGGTGCCGGAGATCGCCCGCCTGTTCGGCTTCGATCCGGACGCGGTGGCGACCGGCGGCGAGGGGCGCCAGCGGTACAACATCGCACCCCAGACGCCGGTGCTGACGGTCGTCGCGGCCGACGGGGGCGGGCGGGCCGGCCGCTGGATGCGGTGGGGTCTCACCCCGCCCTGGTCGCGACCGGGCGAGGCGGCGAAGCTCCTCATCAACGCGCGGGCCGAGACGGTGGCGACAAGCCCCGCCTTTCGCGCCGCGTTCGCGCGCCGGCGCTGCCTCCTGCCGGCGACGGCGTTCTACGAGTGGGGCGAACCGCCGGACGGTTCGCGCCGGCGCCAGCCGTTCGCGTTCCGGGACGCCGCCGGCCGGCCGCTCGCGCTGGCCGGGATCTACCAGGGGTCCGATGCGCCGACCCTCGCCATCGTCACGACCGGCGCATCGGGTCCGGTGGCGCGCATCCACGACCGCATGCCGGTCCTCGTCGCGCCCGCCGACTGGGACGCCTGGCTCGACCCCGACGCGGGTGACGGCGCGCGCGACCTGTGCCGACCCGCGCCCGAGGACGCGCTCGTCGCGTACCCGGTCACGGCGCGCATGAACAGCGCCCGCTACGAGGCGCCCGACGCGCTCGAGCCCCTGCCCGCCGTGGGGGCCTGAGCCACCCCGCCGGCGCGTGCCGGGCCCCCGGCACGGGCTCGAGGGGGGGCCGCGCCTCGCTACGGCATGGCGCCGGTGCGCGCCGGTGCGGGGCGGGTGCGCGCCGCCGCCATCCGGGCGGCCTGCAGGGCGAGGGCGACGGCCGAGGCGGCGGCGAAGGATGCGCCCGGCGCCCAGGTACCGAGGGCGGCGACGAGAACGGCGAAGAACGCCCAGAAGCTGATGAGACCGCCCGTGACGCCGCGCAGGAGCGCCCGCGCCGCGTCGCCGCCGTCGGCGCGCTGGGCGTAGACGGCGAGCGCCGCCGTGACCACGGGCACGGGCGCGATGACGCCCGACAGGTGCGGTCCGAGCGCGGGTGCGGCCGCCGTGATGCCGACGACGAGGGCCGTCGTGAGGAGGGCGCGCACGGGCAGGTCCCAGCGCGAGGGGGGCGCCTGGGCGATGCGCCCGGCCGGCGCATCGCGCAGCAGCAGGGCGAGCCCGGCCACGCCGGCGAGCACCAGGGGCGCCGCGACCGTCGGCGGCGGGCTGCGCCAGGCGGCGAGGCCGGCGAGGGACGCGAAGGCGCCAAGGCCCCCGGCCAGGCAGACCGGCCACGGCGAGCGCCGGGCAAGCAGGGCGTAGGCCGCGACGAAGCCCTCGGCGGCGAGAACCCCGAGGAGGATGCCCTCGCTCGCGGCGCGGCCGAACGCGACCCCGTGCTGCCAGACGAGCAGCGCCGCGACCGGTCCCGAGGCGAGCGGCAGGCCGGCGAGGACGCCGCCCGCCCGCGGCCCGAGGCGCCAGCCGACCACGGTCACCAGGCTGACGAGAATCGGCGTGAACACGATCTTGGCGAGAAGGAGCACCCGCGACCCCGCCTCCCCGGCATGCAGCGTGCGCCGGTGCGCGCAGGCGGGGATTCCGGGGCGTGGGCGTCGAATCCTGTGCTGTTCGTCGTCCCCCGCGCCGCGGGCCGGACGCGCCGACAACCCTGTCGGGAGGTGTCCTGTGCCGACCGCGACGATCCCCCTGCCCGTCCTGCCGGTGTGGGCGGTTGCCCTCAGTTCCCTGCTCGCCGGCGGTGTGTTTCTCACCTACGCCAACACGTACTGGCGCGCGATCGCCGGACCGCTCGTCCGCACGTGCCTGGCCGGCGCCTTCTTCTGGACCGTGTCGGCCTGCCTCCAGGGCAGCCACAGCGAGGCCACCGCGCTGTGGTGGAACCGCCTGTTCATGCCGGCGACGCCGCTGTTCCTGGTCGGCATCATCGAGAGCGAGATGGCCGTCGGCGGCATCACCGTGCCGCGCTGGTACCGCTGGGTGTGGGTCGGCGCCGTCGCCCTGGTGGCGTTCTTCGCCGACCCGCGCACGATGTTTTTCTTCCACATGCACCGCGTGCCGGACGGGTACTGGCTGGTCGCCCCCTCGGGTTGGGTGCTCCTGTCGCGGGGGCTGCTCGTCGCCGGTGGGGTGGCCGTCGCCTTGGCCATCCTGTGGCACATCTTCCGCCGCCAGGGACACGGGCCGAGGCGCTGGTTCTACGCCGCGGTCGCCCTGCTGGCGCTGCTCATGGGCTTCAACGACTCGGTCTGGGCCCAGGGGCATCGGACGATCTATCCGACCACGTGGGTGGCGGGCCTGATCGTCGTCGCCGCGCTGTGGTTCGAACTGCGGCGCGAGGTGCGCGCGACCTACGCCCGCCTCGACACCGACCAGGTGAGCCGGGCCAGTTCGCGCGCCTTCGGCGAGCTGTACGGCGCGGCCAGCCTGGAGGAGGGCCCGGTGGGGGCGGTGTTCTGCGACATCGACGACTTCAAGGTTGTGAACGACCGGTACGGCCATGCCGTCGGTGACGACCTCTTGCGCGCCATCGTGGCGGGGGTCCAGGCGGTGTGCGGGCCGCGCGACCGGGTGGTGCGCCTGGGCGGCGACGAACTCCTGGTGATCCTACCGGGGGCGGCGGCCGAGGCCGGGGCGGCGATCCTCGCCCGCGTGGCGGTGGCGGCCCAGGCGGCGACGGTCGCCGTCGGCGACGGCACGATCGTGCCCAGCGTCAGCCTCGGGTGGGCCTGGAGCGACATCCGGCAGGGGACGTTCGCCGACCTCGTCGAACGGGCGGATGGGGCGATGTACGAGCGCAAGCGCAGCCGCCGATCGGCGCTGACCCGGTAGCGCGGCGGCGGCGACGGGCAGGAGGCGAGCGGCGATGGACGACCCGATGCGCGCCCTGCGCGAGGCGGCCGAGGCGATGGGGCTCGGACCGGACGACTGGGAGCCCTACGGGGGCCAGGCGGGCAAGATCCGTCTCGACGCGCTCGAACGTGCCGGCGTGTTCGGGCCCGAGGGGCGCGAGCGCACCCGGCCGGGCCGCCTGGTCCTGGTCACGGCGATCAACCCGACCCCGGCCGGCGAGGGCAAGACGACGACCAGCATCGGCCTTGCCGACGGCCTGCGCCACATCGGCAAGCGGGCGGTGGCGGCCCTGCGCGAGCCGTCCCTGGGTCCCTCCCTGGGCCAGAAGGGCGGCGGCACCGGGGGCGGGCGGGCGTCGCTCGTGCCGGCCGACCGGATCAACCTGCACTTCACCGGCGACTTCCACGCCATCACCAGCGCGAACAACCTTTTGGCCGCGGTCGTGGACAACCACCTCCACTTCGGCAATGCCCTCGACATCGATCCGCGCCAGGTGACCTTCCACCGGGCCCTCGACATGGACGACCGGGCCCTGCGCCATGTCGTGGTCGGCCTCGGCGGGCGCGCGGGGGGCGTGCCGCGCGAGGCCGAGTTCGTCATCACCGCGGCGTCGGAGGTGATGGCGGTCGTCGCGCTGTGCGACGGCCCGGCGGACCTCATCGGCCGCCTCGGCCGCATCGTCGTGGGCTGGACCCGTGCGGGGGCACCGGTGCGCGCGTCGGACCTGGCCGCCCACGAGGCGATGGCGGCCCTCCTGGTGGACGCCATCCGGCCCAACCTGGTGCGTACCGCCGAGGGCACGCCGGCGCTCGTGCACGCCGGGCCGTTCGCCAACATCGCCCACGGCGCGTCGAGCGTGCTCGCCACCCGCTTCGCCCTTAGCCGGGCCGAGGTGGTCGTCACCGAGGCGGGCTTCGGCTCCGACCTGGGGGCGGAGAAGTTCTTCGACCTGGTCGGCCCGGCGGGCGGGTTCGCGCCCGACGTCGTGGTCGTCGTCGCCACCCTGCGCGCCCTCATGCACCACGGCGGCGGCGCGCCGGGCACGGCCGACCCGGCGGCGCTCGACCGCGGCCTGGCCAACCTCGAGGCCCACCTCGACATCGCCGCGCACACCGGTGTGCCCACGCTCGTCGCCCTCAACCGGTTCGCCGAGGACAGCGACGCCGACATCGCCCGCGTGGGCGATGCCTGCCGCGCCCGGGGCGTCGCCATGGCCGTGAACAGCGCCTACCTGGACGGCGCTCCCGGCGCCCGCGCGCTCGCCGAGGCGGTGGCGCAAAGCCTCGATGCGACCGCCGGCGACCGACCGGTGGCGCGGCCCTTCTACGGCACCGCGACCTCGACGCGCGCCGCCCTGGAGGCCGTCGCGCGCGACGTGTACGGCGCCCAGGGCGTCGCCTACGAGCGCGCGGCCGACGCCGCGCTGCGCCGGTTCGAGCGGGCCGGCTACGCCAGCCTCCCGGTGTGCGTCGCGAAGACGCAGTACTCGCTCACCGACGACCCCCAGGTCCTGGGCCGCCCGGCCGCGCCGTGGACCCTGCACGTGCGCGACGCCCGCCTGTCCGCGGGGGCGGGGTTTGTCGTCGCCCTCACGGGCGAGATCCTGACCATGCCGGGCCTACCCAGGGACCCCCAAGCCCTGCGGATCCGCATCGGCCCGGACGGCACCGTCGAGGGGATCCGGTAGGGGCAGCCAGGAACGGGCGCGGCGCAGGCCGCGCCCTCTTTCTTGTGCGCACGTGGGAGTCGCCCGAACCGAGAGCACAGTTCTCGCACAATTGGTTGTTAGCATGCAAGACAGATCGCAAAGGCGTAGCCGGAGGTGGCTCCACGTGATGCACGGCAGTCGGGGTAGGGCGGACCGCGTTGTCATCCTCGGTCTGGACGCTGTCTCCTGGGACATCGTCGAGCGTCTCGCCGCGGCCATGCCGCGTCTGTCGGCGCTGCGTGCGAACGCGCCGTCGGGCATCCTGGGCTCGACCCAGCCGCCGCTCACGCCGGTGGCCTGGACGAGCATGACCACCGGCATGAGCCCCGGCCACCATGGCGTGTACGAGTTCTTCCACCGGGGCGCGACCGGGTGGGTGCCGGTCAGCCGCCAGCAGTGCCGGGTGGCGGGCCTGGACGAGATCCTCGAGCACGCCGGCCGCCAGTCGATCCTGGTTAACCTGCCCCTGTCCAGCCCCGGCCGCAGCCGGGCCATCCGCCTTGCCGACTTTCTCACCCGCGCCGACGAGACGGTGTTCCCGCCCGAACTGCGGCAGGAGACCCCTGCGCTTGCCGCCTACCGCGCGTTCTGGGACCCGGCGCCGTTTGCCGCCAGGTCGGTCGAGGAAGCGGCCGGGGAGGTACGCGAGATGGAGGCGCAGCGGTTTGCCGCCGCCCGCCACCTGCTCGAGACGAAGCCGTGGGACTACGTGTTCTACGGCATCACCGGCACCGACCATCTCCAGCATCGCGCCCTCGACCTGATCCTCGGCGAGGGCGAGCCGCCGGCCGTGGTTGTCGAGTTCTATCGCCAGGTGGACGAGATCGTCGGCTGGTTCATTGACAACACCCGGCCGGGCGACCTGCTTCTCGTCACCTCCGACCACGGATCGGCCGTGACCGGGCGCGAGTTCTTCCTCAACGAGTGGCTGGTCCGCCAGGGCTACGCGCGCTGGCGGGCAGGCGCCGCGACGGGCGCCGGCGGCGGGGGCCTGCGCGGGGCGGTGCGGGCGCTCGCCTTCCGCCTGCAGCTGGACGTGCGCACCGCCGGCCTGCGTCGCCGCCTGGGCCAGCGCCGCAGGCTGGCCGGCGGTCCCGTAGCGGAGATCGACGACGTGGCCAGCGATGCGTTCATGCCGCCGCCGTTTGCCTGGCCGGCGGTCTACGCGCCGCGGGCCGACCGCGCCGTGCTGGCTGAGCAGCTGCGCGAGCTGGTCGACCCGGGCACGGGCCGCCATCTGTTCGCGGCCGTGGAGGCGGCAGACCGCGTCTATCCGCCGGACCGCCTTCCCGGCGGGCCGGATCTCGTCCTCACGCCGGCCCCCGGCATCTCCGTCCATCCGGGCCGCAGCGCCGAGCTTGTCCGGGCCCACCGGCGAAACCACCACAAGGCCGAGGGCATCGTCGTGGCCTATGACCCCGGGCGGCGCTTCGACCTTCCCGCCGACCTCGGCAGCCCGCGGGTGGAGGACATCGCCCCGACGGTGCTGGTCGCCCTCGGCCTGCCCGGTCCGGCGTCGGCGATGGACGGGCGCAGCCTCGTCGCCGACCCGTCGGTGAACGCCCTGCGCGCCGTTCGGGCCGCCGCCCGCGCCGCGGCGGGGGCGGCCGTGGGGGCCGGGGGAGGGGCGTGAGCCGGATGCGCGCGGCCGCCCCGTCGGTCTGCGCCGTCGTCATCACGTACAACCGGCCCGGCATGCTCAGCCGCTGCCTGCGCGCCCTGGACGGGCAGACGCGGCGGCCCGACGGCATCCTCGTCGTGAACAACGCGAGCGCCGCCGCCACGGACCGGGTCCTGGCCGCCTGGCGCCCGACCTGCGAGGTGGTCCGCCTGCCCGACAACGAGGGCAGCGCGCCGGGCTTCCAGGTCGGCCTGCGCGCGGCGGTCGACGCCGGCTACGACTGGGCCTGGATCATGGACGACGACCCGGTGCCGGAGCGATGCGCGCTCGCGCGCCTGGCGTCGCTTGCCGGCCGGGTACCCGCCGGCGAGCCGGCCGCGTTCAGCTCGGTCCAGTTCGATCCCGCCCTGGACAAGTACAACGCCGGCTTTCTCTGGCGCGGCCTGCCGCGCGCGGTGCCGCGGACCTGGATCGACCGCGGCCGGCCGTACCCCGTCGACCTTGCGCCGTTTTGCGGCTTTCTCGTGAACCGGGCGCTTGTCGACGAGGTGGGCTACCCGCGGCCGGACTTCTTCGCGAGGTTCGAGGACTACGAGTACTGCCTGCGCATCCGCGCCCAGGGCCTGGCCATCTATGTCGACCCGCGCAGCCGCATGGTCCACCCGCTCGGGGAGCGCAACGCCGCCGGCCACGTCGTCACCCGCGACCAGGCCTGGAAGGCGTACTACGACATGCGAAACCGCGTCTACACCACGGCCCGCCTGCGCCGCCAACCGGCAGAGGTCCTCCAGGAACTGCGCTTCGGCGTCATGCAGTCGGCCCGCGAGGTCGTCCTCGACGCGCGGCGCGGGCTGCCCAACGCCCTCGCGCGGATCCACGGAACGGTGGACGGCCTCACCGGCCGGATGGGCAAGACCCTCGACCCCGCGCGGGGCGGCAGGCCGGCACGGCGCATCCTCCTCGATCCGCCCGAGCCCCGGGCGCACGGATTCGGGACCCGGTAGCCGGCCGGTCGCCCGGCGGCCGGCGCCGGTCAGGGAGCGTCCGCGACGACCGCTTGCAGGGTGCCCAGCGAGGCGCGCATGAACGGCCACAGGTCCGCCTCGCCGTCCTGGGCGATCCAGGCCTCGAACGCGACCTGGAAGACGGCGACGGCCGCGTGGCCGAGTAGGCTCGCACCAGGCTCGGGCACCCCCCGTTGGCGCAGCGCGTCGGCCATGACCGCGGCGAGCGAGGCCATCTTGATCAGTTCGCGCTCGCGCAGTTCCGGCGTGGCGACGATGATCGCCTGGCGGCGCGCGGCGAACGCTCGGCGTCCCGCGAAGGCGCGGGCCAGCGCCTCCAGGGCGGCGGTCACGGCCCGGATCGGCGCCGCGGTCGCCGGCGCGCCGGCGACCGCCTGGGCCAGGGCCTTCTGGAGAAGGTCCGAGCCGGCGAACAGGACCTCGCGCTTATCCGCGAAGTAGCGGAAGAACGTGCGCTCGGTAAGCCCGGCGCGGGCGGCGATGTCGGCTACGGTTGTGCGGTCGAAGCCGCGTTCGCCGAACAGGGCGAAGGCGGCTTCCTCCAGCCGCCCGTGGGCGTTGGGCTGCCATCTCATGTGGCCATCATACCCCTTGACAGGGGCTGACATCACCTCTACTGTCATAACAGTGACTGACATGGCTGGGGACGGTTTGCCTGCCCCCCAACGCCGACGACCTGGAGGTGCCCCTATGCGCGTGTTCGTGACCGGTGCTTCCGGCTGGATCGGCTCCGCCCTCGTCCCCGAGCTTCTCGCCGCCGGCCACGAGGTGGTCGGCCTGGCCCGTTCCGATGCCTCGGCCGGACGTCTTGCGGCGGCGGGTGCCCACGTGCACCGCGGCACGGTGGACGACCTGGAGGCGCTGCGCGCCGGGGCGAGCGCCTGCGACGCGGTTGTCCATCTCGCCTTCCAGCACGAGATCGCCTTCACGGGCGGCTTCGGGACGGCGGCCGAGGCCGAGCGGCGGGCGGTGGAGGCGTTCGGCGAGGCCCTGGCCGGCTCGGGGCGGCCGCTTGTCATCGCCTCCGGCCTGCTCGGCGTCGCGCCGGGGCGCCTCGCCGGCGAGCGCGACGGCCACGACGACGCCCAGGCGGGGCACCTGCCGCCCGGGCCGCGACTGCGCCATGCCACCGCCGAGTTCGCCCTGTCCCTGGCCTCGCGGGGCGTGCCCTCGTCGATCGTGCGCCTCGCCCCGACCGTGCACGGCGACGGCGACAACGGCTTCATGGCGGGCCTGGTCTCGATCGCGCGGGCGAAGGGCGTGTCGGCCTACGTGGGCGACGGCGCCCAGCGCTGGCCGGCGGTGCACCGCCTCGACGCCGCCCGGCTGTTCCGGCTGGCCCTCGAGCGCGCCACGCCCGGTGCGACCTGGCACGCCGCCGCCGACGAGGGCGTGCCCGTCCGCGACGTGGCGCAGGTCATCGGCCGCCACCTGGGGGTACCCGTCGTCGCGGTGCCGGCGGACGGGGCCGGCGAGCACTTCGGCTGGCTTGCGGGGTTCGTCGCCGCCGACGCCCCGGCCTCGAGCGCCTGGACGCGCGCGCAACTGGGCTGGCAGCCCGCCGGGCCGGGACTTCTCGAGGACCTCGACGCGGGCCACTACTTTCGCCGGCCCGCCTGAGCGGACCGGGCCCGGTCGGGCTACTCGGAGCGCAGCGCCTCGGCCGGCATCAGGCGTGCGGCGCGCAGGGCGGGAAGGACGCCGAAAATGGCGCCGACGCCGATCGAGAACCCGAGCGCGATGACCACCGCGTTGGCCGTCAGCCCGGCCGGAAAGCCCGCCAGATGGGCGATGATGCCGCCCGCCACGGCGGACAGGGCGGTGCCCACCGCGCCGCCCAGCACGGCCAGGAGGACCGACTCGGACAGGAACTGGACCAGGATGTCCCCGTCCCGGGCGCCCAGCGCCTTGCGGATGCCGATCTCGCGGAAGCGCTCGGTCACGGTCACGAGCATGATGTTCATGATCCCGATCCCGCCGACCAGGAGCGAGATGGCGGCGAGGCCGCTGAGGAACGTCGTGATCGTGGACAGGGTGGACTGGATCGTGCTCAGGATGGCGGTCGACTTGATCACGGCGAAGTCGCGGTTCGGGTGGCGCGCGGTCAGCACGCGCGTCGTCACCCGGGCGGCGGCGTTCACGCCCCCGTTCGTGCGGGCGCCGACGATGATCTCGGACACCGTCGTGAGCTTGACCAGCGACAGGCCGGCGGACACCGGCACGAACACGTTGCGGTCGATCTGGTCGCCGAGGATGCCCTTGCCGGCGTTCAGCACGCCGACCACGGCGAAGGCCCGGCCGTCGACATAGATGTCGCGGCCGAGCGGGCGGCGCACGCCGGGAAACAAGGTCGTCGCGGCACGGCTGCCGAGGACCGCGCCACGGCCGTCGAAGCGGCCGTGGGCGAACGTGGCCTGCTCGATGCCGAAGTAGGCGTTCGTCGTACCGACCGCCTGGATGCCGGCCGACCCGGTGGGGCTGGTCGCGACGGTCGCGGGCAGGTCGGCGACCGGTGCCACGGCGGCGATGGATCCGGCCCCGGCTGCGGCGATCGCCTGGGCGTCGGTGGCGGTGAGGGTGCTCGGCACCTGCACGAACCCGTTCGGACCGCCCCGGCGGCCGGGCGCGTGCGCCCCGCCGGTGGCGGCGGGCAGGGACGGGCTGACGGTGATGATGCGCGCGCCCAGGGTGTTGAACTGGCCGGTGACGTAGTTGCTCACCGCCGTCCCGAGCGAGGTCAGGGTGACCACGGCGAAGACGCCGATCACGACCCCGAGGGCGGTCAGGGCGCTGCGTGTGCGGTGGCTCCAGATCGAGTCGAAGGCGATGGCGAGCGCGTTCATCGGGCCGCCTCCGCCGCTGCGGCGGCGGTGATGCGGTCCTCGACCGGGCGGTCGGAGACGATGCGGCCGTCCTCGAGTTCGACCAGGCGACGGGCGTGGCGGGCGACGATCGGGTCGTGGGTGACGAGCACGATCGTGAGGCCGAGGGACTCGTTCAGCTCCTGGAACACGCGCAGGACCTCCCGTCCCGAGTGGCGGTCGAGGGCGCCCGTCGGCTCGTCCGCCAGGAGCAGGTCCGGCCCGGGGGCGATGGCGCGGGCGATCGCCACGCGCTGGGCCTGTCCCCCGGACAGCTGGCTGGGCAGGCGGTGGGAGAGCGGCTCGAGCCCGACCTGGGCCAGACTGCGCCGGGCCCGCGTGTCCCGGTCGGCGGCGGGCATGCGGGCGTAGACCATGGGCAGCTCGACGTTGGCCAGGGCGGTGAGGCGCGGCAGCAGGTGGATCGCCTGGAACACGAACGCGATCGACCGGCCGCGCAGGGAGGCCGCGGCGCCGGATCCGATGCCGGCCACGTCCCGGCCCGACAGTGCGTACGTGCCGGACGTCGGCCGGTCGAGCAGGCCGAGGATCTGCATCAGGGTCGACTTGCCGCTTCCGGACGGGCCCATGAGGGCGACGAACTCGCCCCGTCCCACGTCCAGGTCGACGCCGTCCAGGGCGCGCACCAGCGCCTCGCCCTGGCCGTACTCCCGGACCAGCCCGCGTGCCCGGATCACCTGTGCGGCCGCCCCCTCGCGGGGCTCGACGCGCTCCACCGTGCGCCCTCCTGACCGGCGGCACCCCCGTGATGCCTCGCCTCGTGAAAGATTTCGCGTACGAAGTATAGCAGTCCCCGATCGGCGCCGCGCGCGCAGGATCCGCCCGCGACGGTGCGAAGTCCGGCAGCGGGCACGGGCGGCGGGAGGTGGCGCGGTGGCCGGGACAGGCGGTGCGGGCGGCGGCGGGTCGGGGGAGCGCCTTGTCGGGCAGGGCCTCGCCCCCGGCCTGGCGAGCGGGCCGGTCTTCCACCTGCGCGACGAGGCGGGCGACGGCGGCGCGCCCCTCGACCTGGAGGAGGCCCGTGCCCGGGCCCGCGCCGCGCTTGCCGCCCTGGCGCCGCAAGACCCGTCCCACCGCGAGATCCTCGAGGCGCAGGCGATGATGCTCGACGACCCGACCCTGCTCGAACGGGTGCGGCACCTGAGCGGGCGTCTCGGCCCCGACGAGGCGGTGCGGGCGGCGGCCGACGAGGTGGCCCGGGCGCTCGAGGCGCTGGACGACCCGTACCTGCGGGCGCGGGCCCAGGACGTGCGCGATGTCGCCGACCTGTGGCTCGCCCAGGCCCGGGGAATCGCGGCGGACGCGCCCACGCGCCCGAGCGTCGTCGTCGCCGGGCGACTGGGCGTGGCCTGGCTGCTTGCCCAGCCGCCCGACCGGGTGCGGGCGGCCGTCGTGCGCGAGGGCGCGCCGACGTCCCACGTCGCCATCGTGGCGGCCAACCTGGGCATCCCGCTCGTCGCCCTGGACGACGACGCGGCGGTTGCGCGCTGCGGGCGTGCGACGCGACTGCGGGTGCGCGGCGACGAGGGCGTCGTCGAGATCGACCCTGCGGACGAGACGGTCGCCGTCGCCCCGGCCGTGGTCGACCGGTCGGCGATCCGGCTCGACGGCCTTTGCGTCGAGGCGCTTGCCAACGTCGGCTCGGTGCGCGAGGCGCACAAGGCGGTCGAGGCGGGCGCCGACGGGATCGGCCTGTTTCGCACCGAACTCGCCTTCGCCGCGGCGGGGCGGCCGCTCGGCGCTGGCGAGGAGGCCGCCCTGTACCGGGGCGTGGTGGAGGCCATGGCCGGCCTGCCGGTGACCTTCCGCACGCTCGACGTGGGCGCCGACAAGCCGGTCGCGGGCCTTGCCGTGGCCGGCGAGGCCAACCCCCAGCTGGGCGTGCGCGGCGTGCGCCTGTACCCGTTCGCCCCGGCCCTGTTCGACCAGCAGCTGGCCGCCCTGGCGACGGTGGCCGTGAAGCACCCGGGCGTGTCGATCATGTTCCCGATGGTCGGATCGGTCGAGGAGTGGCGCACCGTCCACGCCGCCGCGCGGGGGGCCCTGGCCGCGGCCAGGGCCCGGGTGGGCGGCACGGCCCAGCCCCGCCTGGGCATGATGCTCGAGGTGCCGAGCGCGCTCGCGCTCGTGCCCGAACTGGTGGCCGAGGGGGTCGCCTTCTTCTCGATCGGCACCAACGACCTCGTCCAGTATGTCTACGCCGCCGACCGGGAAAACCCGCGCGTGCGCGTCCCGCGCGTTCCCGTCGCCCTGTACCGCCTGCTCGCGGCCGCCCTGCCGGCCGCGAGCCGGGCCGGCGCGGCGCTCGCCGTCTGCGGCGAACTCGGCGCCGACCCGCTCGCCGTGCCCGTGCTGGCCGCCCTGGGGGTGCGCGAGTTCAGCGTCGCGGTGCCCCGTCTGGCGCCCGTGCGGCGGCTCCTGCGCGCCCTTTTCGCCCGCGACGGATGGCGCGACGCCGTCGCGGCCGCCATCGCTGCGCCGACGAACGATGCCGCGCAGGCCCTGCTCGAACCGCTCGCCGGGGCGGCGGGGGGCCGGGCCGGGGGCTAGCGACCGGGCGCGTGGACGGCGGTCCTGTCGGCCGCGGCGACCCGCTCGGCCACGCCGTCGGGCGCCTGGGCGTAGTGGTCCGGGCGGGCGGCGAACCGGCCCCAGCCGCCGGTGAGCGAGCGCAGCTCGGTGGCGTAGTGCGCCATCTCGGCCTGGGGCACATGGGCCCGCACGTGCTGGCCGCCGTCGACCGGGTCCATGCCGAGGATGCGCGAGCGGCGCTTGCGCAGATCCTCCATGACCGCCCCTGCGTACGGCTCGGGGCACGTCACCGCGACCTCCAGAACCGGTTCGAGGAGGACCGGCCGGCACGCCCGGCAGGCCTTCTCGAACGCCAGAGCGGCGGCGATCTTGAACGCCAGCTCGGACGAGTCGACGGAGTGGTAGCTGCCGTCGAGGAGCGTCACCCGCACCCCCGTCACCGGGTAGCCGGCCACCACGCCGTGGGCCATCGCCTCGCGCACGCCCTTCTCGACCGCCGGCCGGTACGTGTGGGGGACCGAGCCGCCGAAGATCTTGTCGACGAAGGCGAACTCTCCCTCGGCGAGCGGCTCGACCTCGAGCACGACGTGGCCGTACTGCCCGTGCCCGCCCGACTGCTTCTTGTGCTTGCCCTCGGCGCGTGAGCGCCCGCGCACCGTCTCGCGGTAGGGAATCCGGGGCGCCGCCAGGCTGGCCCGGACGCCGAACTTTCGCGCCAGGCGGTCGACGACCACATCCAGGTGGGTCTCGCCCAACCCCTCGACGACGAGCTCGCCGGTCTCGCGGTCGGTGAACGCGCGGATGCTCGGGTCCTCCTCGGCAAGGCGGTGGAGCGCGGGCACCAGCTTGTCGTCCGAAGCCTGCTTGTCGGCGGCGATGGCGCGGCGCAGGACGGCGGCGGGGAAGACGAGGTCGGGCAGGAGGCGGACCGGTCCGGCGCCGTCTTCGGCCAGGGTGTCGCCCGTCGTGGTGTGGGCGAGCTTCGCCACGGCGCCGACCTCGCCGGGGCCGAGGCGGGCGACCGGCACCTGCTTGCGGCCGGTAAGCCGGTAGAGCTGGCCGATCCGCTCCTGGGCGCCGCTCGCGGCGCTGCGCATGTGCAGGTCGGGGCGCACCTCGCCGCGGACCACGCGCAGGAGCGACAGCCGCCCGACGTACGGGTCGGCCATCGTCTTGAACACCCGCGCGACCGCGCCCGGCCCGTCCGGGTCGAGCGGCACGTCGTCCGCGCCCGCGCCGGCCGCCCGCCACACCGGCCGGGGCCGGGCGAGGGCGTCGACGACCGCGGCCAGGAGCTCGACGCCCGCCTCCCGGGGCGCGCATACCGGCACCGCCCACGCCGTGCCGCACGCCGCCCGCTCGACTACGCCGCGGGCCACCTCGTCGTCGGTGAGGCCCGTGCCGTCGAGATACCGGGCGAGAAGGTCGTCGTCCCCCTCCGCCGCCGCCTCCTCGAGCGCCAGGCGCAGGCCGGCGGCCGCCCGGACTTCGTCCGGCAGGGCGGCGCGCCGTTCGCCACCGGCGGCCTCGACCTGGCGGCGGGTCAGGTCCAGCACGCCCGCAAGCGACGCTCCCTGGCCGACCGGCGCGGCGAGCGGCACCACCGGGCCGCCGAGCGACCCTGCCAGGTCGCCGACGATCCGCTCGAACGCCAGGTCGGCGCGGTCGACCCGGCTGATCGCGAGCACGATCGGCAGACCGGCGGCCCGGGCCCAGCGGCAGGCGTCGACGGCGGCCGGGTCGCTTGCGCCGTCGGCGGCGACGAACACCAGGGCCAGATCGGCCACGGCCCGCGCGCCGACCGCCTCGGCGGCGAAGTCGGCCTCCCCGGGGCAGTCGACGAAGGCGATCGTCCCGTCCCCCCGGGGGAGGGTGGCGACCGCCAGACCGAGCGACATGGCGCGTCGGACCTCCTCCGGCTCGGCCGCCAGGTGGGAGGTCCCCTCCTCGACCCGGCCGAGACGGTCGACCAGCCCACGCCGGGAGATCAGGTGCTCGAGGTAGGTGGTCTTGCCCGTTCCGTGTCCTCCGAAAATTCCGACACACACGCAGCCCGTCGCACGTTCCTCCACCGCGGTCGGCGGCCCCGCCGGGGACGGCAAGGCCGCCCTGCCCCCCTTCGGACGCCAAGTGGCCGGGTGGTGGGCGCGAGAACCTCGGCGCTCGGGCGCCCGGTTCGGTCCTGCGGGAGGATTCGCCGGCCGCCGGGCGCCTCCTCGCGGACGCCGCTCCGGGCGACCGGCAGGGAACCGGGCGTCGACGGGGAAGGTCGACCGGGGGGGTGGGGGCGGTCCGCATCCTGGTTCTTGGCGGCACGCAGTTTTTCGGCCGCCGGCTCGTGCACCTTCTTCTCGCGGACGGGCATCAGGTCACCGTGGCGACCCGCGGCCTGCGCGCCGACGACTTCGGCGACGGGGTCGAGCGCCTCGTGGTCGAGCGTCACGACCCCGGATCCATGCGCGACGCGCTGCACGGCCGACGCTTCGACCTGGTCTACGACCAGATCTGCTCCGACCCGCGCGACGCCCGGATCGCCGTCGAGGCGCTGGGCGACCGGGCCGGACGGTACGTGTACACGTCGAGCATGGGCGTCTATCCGCATCGCGAGGACGTCAGCCACGAGGACGACCTGCGGCCCGAGGCGTACGGCTTCGACCTCGACGCGGCGGCCTGGGACTTCGTCGAAGGCAAGCGCCAGGCCGAGGCGTACTTCGCCACCCGCGCGCCCTTCCCGGTCGTGTCGGCGCGGGTGGGCATGGTCATCTCGGGCACCGACGACTTCACCGGCCGGTTCGACTTCTACGTCGGGCACGTGGCCCGCGGCGCGTCGATCGGCCTGCGCCCGACCGAGCACGCCATCACCTTCGCGACGGCCTGGGACACGGCTGCCTGCCTGCGCCTCCTGGGCACGGGAACGGGCGCCGTCGGCCCGGTCAACGTGGCCAACGGCGGCTGGCGCACCGCCCGCGAGCTGGCGACCGAGATCGGCGCACAACTGGGGACGCCGGCGCGCTTTCACATCGGCGGCCAGCCGCCCGACGATCTGCCCCTGTCGCCCTACACCCAGCTGCCCGTCACCTGGAAGATGTCGAACGCCCGGGCCATCGCCCTCGGCTACCCGTTCGGCGACATCGGCGAAGCCCTGCCCGGCATCATCCGCACCTCCGCCGAGCGGCTGGGCGTGGCCGACGGCTAGCCGGCGCCGGCGGGCGGGGGGACGGTCGCGGCGCCGAGCGCGTCGAGCCGGGCCATCTGCGCCTCGCTCAGGGCGATCGCGTCGGCGGCCATGTTCTCCTCCAGGTGGGCGACCGACGAGGTGCCGGGAATCGGCAGCATGACGGGCGAGCGGCGCAGCAGCCAGGCCAGCGCGACCTGGGCCGGCGTGGCGCCGGTCGTCGCCGCGACCTCGGCCACCGGCCCGTCGGCCGCCGCCAGCTTGCCGACCGCGATGGGAAACCACGGGATGAACGCCATGCCCTCGCGCTCGGCGTAGGCGAGCACGCCCTCGGAGCGCCGGTTGGTCAGGTTGTACAGGTTCTGCACGCTGACCACCTCGACGATCCGGCGGGCTGCGCGCAGATCCTCGACGCCCACCTCGGACAGGCCGACGTGGGCGATCTTTCCCTGCTCCTGGAGGATGCGCAGGGCGCCCATCTGGTCGGCCAGCGGCACCTGGGGATCGATCCGGTGGAGCTGGAACAGGTCGATGCGCTCCAGGCGCAGGCGCCGCAGGCTGAGCTCGGCCTGCTGGCGCAGGTACTCGGGCCGGCCCAGCGGCACCCAGTCGTTGGGGCCGGGGCGGGCCTGGCCAGCCTTGGTCGCGATCACGAGGCCGGGCGGGTAGGGGAAGAGGGCCTCGGCGATGATCGACTCCGCGACCTCGGGGCCGTACGAGTCGGCCGTGTCGATCAGGTTGACGCCGAGCTCGACGGCGCGCCGGACGACGCGCACCGCCTCCCCCCGGTCGCGCGGCTCGCCCCAGACGCCGGGGCCGGTGAGGCGCATCGAGCCGAAGCCGAGACGGCGCACGGGGAGGTGGCCGGCCAGGGAAAACGTTGTCGTCGGCAGGGTCTGGGCCATTCTGGCGAGCCTCCTCGGTTCAGTTCGTGTCGGCGACCGAGGCGTAGGCGCCGGCCGGCGCGTAGGCGCGGGCGGCGGCGACGAACGCGTCGAACAGGCGGCGCTGGAGCGGGTCGTCGTCCACGAGCGCCTCCGGGTGCCACTGCACGCCCACGGCAAACGCGGCGCCGTCGCGCTCGAACCCCTCGATCAGGCCGTCGGGGGCGGTGGCGAAGACGCGCCAGCCGGGCGGCAGCGCGCGCACCCCCTGGTGGTGGAACGAGTTCACCCACACCTCGTCGCGTCCCTCGTAGACCGAATGGCCAAGGCTGCCCGCGGCCAGGGTGACGGCATGGCTCTCATGGTTTCGCGGGGCGCGCTGGACATGCTGGATGGCGCCCGCCATCTGGGCCGGGATGTCCTGGTAGAGCTCGCCGCCGACCCGCGCCGCGAGCATCTGGCAGCCGCGGCAGATGCCCAGCACCGGCATGCCCCGGGTGAGGGCGGCGCCGAGGAGCGCCCACTCGAGCGCGTCGCGGGGCGGGTCGACACTGCCCAGACCGGGATGGGGCGCCTCGCCCAGATAGCGCGGCGCGAGGTCGCCGCCGCCGGTCAGCAGGAGGCCGGCAAAGCCGTCCAGGGCGAGGGCCGCATCGGCGTCGTCGAGCGGCCCGCCCACCATGTAGGCGAGCGCCCCCGCCCGGAGCAGGGCACGGGTGTAGGTCTGCGTGACAAGGAACCGTTCCGTGCCCTCGAGCCCCATCGGCACGAGGATGCGCAGTCGTGCGTCCATCGGCGTCCCGACCTCCTTCGTCCGCTCGGTCGTCATTCGCGCCCCCGGGCGCGACCCCTGCGCGCCCGGTGATGGCCTGCGGCCGGGTGGGAAACCCTGGCCGGGGAGGGAACGCCATGCCCGTGCCGCCGCCGGCCCCGCCCGTCGCCCGCCTGGCCACGGAGGCCGACCGGGACCGCTTCGACGCCTTCGTCCACGACCATCCCCGCGGCCACCCCCTGCAGCTGTGGTCCTGGCCCGAGGTCAAGCGGGCCGACGGGTGGGGCGCCGTGCGCATGCTGGTCGAAGAAGGCGACCGGATTGCCGCTGCGGTCAGCATCGTGGAGCGTCGCCTGCCGGGCGGGACGGCCCTGTGGCTTGCCCACCGGGGCCCCGTCGCCGAGCCTGGGGCTGACGCGACGCGGACTCTCGAGGCGTTCGTGCGCGCCCACGGGCGTGCGCGCGGCGTGGTCGCCCTGCGCTGCGACCCGGAGTGGCCGGTGACGGACGGTGAGCGGCTGGCGGCGGCAGGCTGGCGCCATCTGCCGGTTCGCCAACGCTGGCCGTCCGGCGCCCTCGAGCCGGTGCGCGTGTGGCGCATCTCGCTCGAGGGCGGGGAGGGGGCGGTCTGGGGCCGGTTCGATGCGGGTACCCGGTCGTGCATCCGACGCGCCGAGCGCAAGGGCGTCACGGTCCGGCCCGGGACGTCGCGCGACGTCGCGCCATTCTACGCGCTCGAACGTTCGACGGGCCGGCGCAAGGGGTTTCCCGTGCGGTCGCTCGCCTTCTTCGAGCGCCTGTGGCGTGCCTGGAACGAGGCGGGCGACGCGTACCTGGCGGTGGCGGAGTACGACGGGCGGCTCATCGCCGGCGCCTGGTGGGTCCGCTGCGGGCAGGGCACATGGGGGCAGTTCGCGGCGATGGACAGGGCCTATCGCCATCTCCAGCCGTCCGAGGCGGTGTACTGGGCCGGCATCCGCTGGGCGATCGGGCGAGGGTGCACGTTTTGCGACTTCGGCGGCATCGACCACCGTCGCGACGACGGCGTGTGGGCGTTCAAGAAGGGCTTCGGTCCCGGGGACACCCGGTTTGGCGGCGAGTACGACCTGGTCGTGCGGCCGCTTGCCTATCCTGCCTTCCGCCTCGCCGAGGAGGCCCGCCTGGCCTGGCACGACCGGCGCTGGGCGGGCCTGGGGCGGCTTGTGCGCCTGCGTGCGGCCGCGCGGCCCCAGGAGGGCGCCTGACCGCGACCGGCGGTCGCCGCGCTCCAGCGGCGGCACCCGCGACGCCCGGGCAAGGGACCCGTACACTGGACGGGGTCGGAGTGGGCCAGGAGGCGGTCACCGTGTCCGGAAACATCTGCCTTGCCCAGGCTCCGTGCCGGCGCGACGCTGCGCGGGACCCGCGCGGGCCGATCGGCGTCCGCCGGGCGTGACCCGCGCGCGGCCCGCGTACGGCCTGTTCGGCCTATTGTTCGCGTCCGGCGTGTCCGGGTTCGGCACGCGGATGTCGTTTCTCGCCATCCCGTGGTTCGTCCTCGCCACGACCGGCAGCGCGACGAAGACCGGCCTCGTGGCGCTTGCCGAGATGGCGCCGTACGTGCTGGCGCAGGCGTTGGCCGGGCCCGTCATCGACCGCCTGCGCCGGCGAGACGTCTCGGTCCTGACCGACCTCGCGGCGGCGATCGCGATGGGCGCCGTACCGGTGCTCGCGGCAGCGCACGCACTACCCCTGGCGGCCCTGGCCGGGCTGGTGGCCGTCGCCGGGGCCGCGCGGGGCACCGGCGACTCGGCCCGGGCGGTCCTCCTGCCCGGCGTCGGCGCGTCGGCCCAGGCGCCGCTCGAGCGGGTGACCGGCCTGTACGATGGCGTCGGCCGTCTTGCATCCCTTGTCGGCGCGCCCGTGGCGGGCGCGCTTGTGGCGATCGCCTCGCCCGCGAGCGCGATCGCCGTGGACGCCCTCTCCTTCGCGCTGTCGGCCGGCGTCGTCCTGGCCACGGTGCCGGCTGCGGCCGAGCCGCCGCGTCCGGCGACGGGGAAGGCGGCCGGCTACCTGGACTCGCTGCGCGCGGGCCTGGGGCATCTGCGGCGCGACCGTCTGCTCCTGTCCCTGGCCGCGATGATCCTCGTCACGAACTTCGTCGACCAGGCCGGCGGCGCCGTCCTGGTGCCGGCCTGGGCGGTGCGTGTCGCCCACAGCGCCGTCGCCCTCGGGCTGTTGGGCGGCGCCCTGTCGCTCGGCGCCGTGGCGGGCAATGCGCTCACCACCTGGCTGGGGCCGCGCCTGCCGCGCCGGGCGACCTACATCACGGGTTTCCTCCTGGCCGGCGCCCCCCGCTATCTGGCCCTGGCCTTCGCCTCCAGGGTCTCGCCGATCCTTCTCGTCGTCGCCCTGAGCGGCTTCGGCGCGGGTGCCATCAACCCGATCGTCGGGGCGGTGATGTACGAACGCGTGCCGCGCGACCTGCAGGCGCGCGTGCTGGGCGCCGTGCAGGCCCTGTCCTGGGCCGGCATCCCGTTCGCCGGCCTCGTCGCCGGGCTGGCCGTCGCCGGCGTGGGCCTGCGCGCCACGCTCCTCGGGGCCGCCGCGCTGTACGGCCTCACGACGCTCGTGCCGCTGGTCACGCCGGTGTGGCGGACGATGGACGGGGCCGTGCGCCCCGTCCCGCCCGGTGCGGTCGGCTCCGGTCCGTCGGCGACCTGATACCGCCCGGACCCTGGCCGGACCCGGAAGATGAGCTCCCTGCTACCGGGATCCGCATCGACGGGGCGGCAGCGGTCGCGACAGACCACGGGGCGCGGCTACTTGCCCGACGACCGCAGCCCCTGGCCGGTGCGCCAGTCATGGGCCAGCTTCGACACCGCGTGCTTCTCGATCCGGCTCACATAGCTGCGCGAGATGCCCAGCATCCGGCCGATCTCGCGCTGGGTGCGCTCGCGTCCGTCGCGCAGGCCGTAGCGCATCTCGACAACCTGCCGCTCCTTGGGGTCGAGCCGGGCGAGGCGGGGCCGCAACAGGTCGGACTCGAGCTCCGTCTCGACCTGGCGGTCGACGGTGTCGGCCTCCGTGCCGAGGACCTCGATCAGGGCGATCTCGTTGCCCTCCCGGTCGGTGCCGACCGGCTCGTACAGGGAGATCTCCGCCCGCGCCCGGCGCATGCTGCGCAGGTGCATGAGGATCTCGTTCTCGATGCAGCGGGCGGCGTAGGTGGCCAGGCGCACCCCCTTGTCCGGGTCGAACGTGCGCACCGCCTTGATCAGGCCGATCGCGCCGATGTCGATGAGGTCCTCGGGGTCCTCGCCCGTGTTCTCGAACTTCTTGACCAGGTGGGCGACCAGGCGCAGGTTGTGCTCGACGAGGAGCTGCTGGGCGCCGGGCTCGCCCCGTCGCAGGGCGTCCAGCGCGGCGCGCTCGGCGTCGGGCGACAGGGGCTGGGGAAAGGCGTTGCCGGACAGGTAGCCCGCAAGAAGGACGACGCCGCGCGCGAGCGGGACCGCCACAAGGAGGCCCAACAGCCAGGTAAGCACGCACTCCCTCCCGTCCGCGTGGCGCATGGCCGCGTGTGTCTCCGATCCTCCACGGGGACAAGCCGCCGTCGCAACGAGGGTTGTCCCGGCTGCTGGCACGCAGCCAGCGGCGGGGCACCGGCGTCAACCGGTTCATTGGGTTGCGGCGGGGTGGCCAAACGACCATGTGGCGCGCCATTGTGCAAATGCCGCAAGTCAGGAGAATGATTGACAAAATCGCCAGCGCTTGACATATTGACCCAGGGGTAAGACCGGTAGACCATCCGTTCGCGCGGATGGATCGCCGGCGGGTACGCAATGGACTGGGAGGAATGGATGTGGCCATGCGGGCGGTCAGCCTGACCAAGCGCCGGATTACGTTCCTTGCGGCCGCGGCCGCCGCGCTGGGCGTGGTGTTCGCGATCAACACCTCGTTCCTGGGCACGGCCGGATACGTGGCGCCGACCTCGTTCGGCTCGCCGACCGTGAACGACGGCGTGCAGACGCCGGTCTCGGGCACCACGACGACGCTGCCGAACACGATCAAGCCCGGCGGCACGACGTCCGACTGGGTTGCGAGCGGGACGGCGGATGCCGTTCTGCCGGCCTGGGGCACGACCCTGAACACGCCGGCCTCCTTGCCCAACGCGAGCACCGGCGACCTGTCGATCGTGGAGGCGCCGTCGAACGCGGACATCACGGTGACGGTGACGCTGGGCAACGCGGCCGCCCTGTTCGCCGACTACGCGAGTCTGAACATCCCCATCGACGTCGCCGTCACCTCGTGCACCAGTTCCGGCTGCAGCGCCTGGACCCAGCAGCAGTACGACGCCAACGGCTCGACCGATGGCGTCTGTCTGTTCGTGAACTCCACCGGCTGCGCAACGACACTCCCCACCACCACCAACACCGGCGTGACGAGCAACATGCTCACGCTGAACAACACGACGACGAGCATCCTGCTCCCCGGCTCCTACACCGCGGGCACGACGATCTACTACGAGATCTTCGTCCCGCAGGGGGCTGGCGGCGAATACGACCTGGTCGACAACAACACGACCAATGGCGGCGCCACTACTCCGACGTTCGACGTCAGCACGCAGCTCGGCTAGCCGGAGTCGTCGGTGGTAGCGGGTCGACTGCGACGGCCACCGACAGGGGGCGACGTGCGCCGGATCGCCGGCGCCGTCGCCCTCGCCCTGTGCGCCCTCGCCTCGGTCGGATACCTGTGGCGGCCGTGGTCGCTCCCCGCCGTCGTGCGAAGCAAGGTGAAGATCACGAAGCCCCAGGTAACCCTCACCGATACGCAGTCGGCGCACAGCTCGCTGACCGGCAAGACCACGACGGTTCCCCTCGGCTACGAGCTGGACACGATCACCTTCCCGGCCGCGCGCAAGTCGCCGCCGCCCCTGCGCGTCTACTTCTCCTGGCTGGACCCGTACGGCGGCGGCGTCCTCCCGTCGGCGAGCGACTACATCTCGCCCGGGCTGTGGTACCAGGTGCGGGCGTCCACCTGCTCGAAGGCGCAGCTCAACGCCGGGGACCTGTACCTGAACGAGGCGTCCACCATCTGCGTCGCGCAGGTTCCCGCCGCGGACGTCACCGTGGCATACAACCTCGCCGAGACCGCCAACGTCAGCACATACCCGGCCGTTGTCGACGAGGCCTACGACTATGTGACCCAGACGGTCGACCTGTCGGCGCTCCCCGGCAAGGTCAAGGAGCTCTACCTGGTCGCCGAGGTGGACTCGTCTCCCGGCACCAACGCAGGAAAGACTGCCCAGGCGGTCCTGACGGGCGACACGTATCTGGTCCAGGCGAGCCTGCGCCCATAGCAGGGGAGGTTCGCAACGCTCGAGGAGAGGGGGGCGCGGTGTCGTGACGCCGGGACGGGCGCTCCTGTCGCTGCTCTTTGCCGCCAGCCTGGCGCTGGCGCTGTGGGCATCGGCCGCCGCGTTCCTCGGCACGACCCAGTGGCTCGCCGTGACGAGCGGGCACAGCATGCAGCCCACCCTCGTCACCGGCGAGGCGGCCGTGTTCGTCGGGGTAGCGCCGGCCGACCTGCGCGTGGGCCAGATCGTGGAGGTCGACGTTCCCTCGGCCGACCAGCACCGCTACGGCTACGAGCCCGTGATCGTCCACCGCATCGTCGGCGTGTTCCGGGGGGCAGGCGGCGAACAGATCCTCACCCGCGGCGACGCCCAGGGGCCCGAACCGTTCCGGGTGCCTGCGAGCGCGGTGACCGGCAGGCTGGTCCTGGCAGTGCCCGCGGTGGGCTGGCTGGTCCTGCTCCTGCACAGCCGATCGGGCCTCATGATGCTCGTGGCCCTCGCCCTCATCTATCTGGCCTACACCGTGCTCGACCAGCGCTGGCAGCGCGAGGCGGAGCGGAACGCCGGGGGAGCCCCCGGGTGAGCGCCGCCCGGGTCGCCCACCTGGGCGCCGTCGCGCTGGTCGTGGCGCTCGCGGCGGCCGTCGCGCCGGCGGTGATGGCGGGCGGCGCGCCCCCGACCGGCGTCTACCTGGACGTGTCGACGGTCCCGGCCGGGCTTGTCGCCGACGGTGCGACCGCGCCGGCGCTGTACGTCGAGGCGCTGTCGGCGGACGGGGTCCCGATCGCCGCACCCTCGCCCCTTCCGCTGAGCCTCACGTCGTCGTCGCCTGCGACCGTCTCGGTTGCAGCGACGGCGACCATTCCGGCCGGCGCGGCGGCTGTCGTCATTCCCCTCACGACCACGGACCAGGCCGGAACGGCCGTGATCAACGTCTCCGCGCCGGGCGCGGTCGCCGGCTCGACCCCGGTCAAGACGGTGGCGCCGGCGACGGCCACGGGCCTTGCGTTCTCGGTCCAGCTCGCACCGTCCACCCTGTACGCCGGCAACAGCCGGGCGGCGTACCTCCACGTGGCGCTCGAGACGTCGGGCACGCCGGTCGAGCCCGCGACGGCGTCCCAGCCCCTGACCGTGCGTCTCGTCTCGTCGGCCCCGAAGGTGATCGGCGTGCCCGCGGCGGTGACGATCCCGGCCGGTCAGGGCGCCCTGCAGGTACCGGTGCGGGTCGGGGCGCCCGGGCCCGCCACCGTCACGGCCCTCGCGCAGGGCGTCGCCTCAGGCACGGCCAGCGCGGCGGTGATGGCGGCGGCGACCGGTCGCCAGACGGGCCTCGCCCTGACCGTCGAGTCCGAGCCGGCCACGCTCGTTGCCGGGCACGGCGCGGTGCTCGTGGTGCAGGCGGAGAACGCTGCGGGGACGCCGGTGCCGCTGCCGTGCCGGGTTGTCCAGATGGCGTCGTCGAATCCCGCGGCGATCGCCGTGCCCAGCCGCGCCACGACGGCGTGCGGGGTGGCGACGCAGTCGCTGCGGGTGCCGATGCGGGCGGTGGGGGCGGGCACGGCCACGGTCACGGTGGCGGCGCCGGGCGTGGCCTCGACGTCGACCGCCCTCACGGCGGTGGCCGCCCCCCCGAGCACCGTGCGCCTGGACGCCGCCGTCGAGCCGCCCGCGGCACCCGCCCCGGGTCCCGTGGGCGGGTGGGTCGCCGTCTCCCTGGTCGGGAGCGCGGGCGCGCCGGACCCGACGTTCGTTGCCCTGCCGGTCACGGTGCGCACGTCGGCGGGGGCCACGTACACGGCCACGATCCCGGCGGGTGCCGGCACGACGGCCGTGCCGGTGCCCGCTGCCGCGCTCGCCGCCGGCCAGATGCTCGCCGTGTCGGCACCGGGCATGGCGGCCGAGGTGCTTGTCATCCCCCGGCCCGCGGCCGCCCCACCCGCGCCCACCTGGCAGATCGGCCCGGCACGGCTGCCGCTGCGGGATTGGGCGGGCGTCCTGTGGCTGGTCGCGATCGGGCTGGGCCTGCTGCTCTTCGCCGGCGGCCGCCGAACCGGTCCCGTTCCCGCGGACGTCTCCGCCCTGCCCCCGTCGGCGCCGCCCGCGCTCGGGCCCGGCGCGGCCCCGGTGGCGCGGCAGGACGGCGAGCCGGGCGCCGCCGCGCCTGCCGACGCGAACCAACGTGCCCTGGCGACGGACTGAGCGCGGCGTTGTTCCCGGCTGCCCCCGGCGGTATCCTGGGGCGACGGAGGAGCGGGGGCGTGATGGCATGTGGGCGGCGCTGTACCCGCGGGCGCGCGTTTCCTCGGTGACGGCGCTCACGCCGGCCTATTTGCGCGCGCGCGGGCTGGCCGGACTGATCGTCGACCTGGACAACACCCTCGCGCCCTGGAACGTGGCCCAGGCGCCGGCCGCCGTGCGCGCCTGGCTTGACGAAGTGCAAGGCGCGGGCGTGCGCGTCGTGGTCCTGTCCAACAACGGCGAGCGTCGGGTGCGGGCGTTTGCCGACGCCGTCGGCGTACTGGCCCTGGCCGGCGCCGGCAAGCCGCGCGGCAAGGCGTTTCGCCGCGCCCTCGCCGTGCTCGGCACGCCGCCGGCGGCGACGGCGGTCGTGGGCGACCGGCTGTTCATGGACGTCCTGGGCGGCAACCGGGCCGGGCTGTTCACCGTGCTGGTGCCGCCCTTGGCCCCGCGGGAGCTGTGGGCCACGCGGCTCGTCCGGCACGTCGAGGACTGGCTGGTCGACCGGATGCCGCCGGTGGGCGCCTAGCCCGGCACAGGGCGGATGGGGGTTGCGATGGGTCGGGAACAGGTGCGCCGGTTCGGGGTGGTGGGCGCAAGCGTCGGCCACAGCCTGTCGCCGGCCATGCACACGGCGGCGTTCGGGCACATGGGCATGGCCGCGGTCTACCTACCCATGGACGTGCCCGAGGGGGCCCTGGCGCGCGCCTGGCACGGCGCCTGGCGCCTGGGATTTGCCGGCCTGAACGTGACCGCCCCGCACAAGGAGGGCGCGTTCGCCATGGGCACGGTGGCGACCGAGGCGGCCCGCCAGGCGCGCAGCGCCAACGTTGTCGCGTTCGCCCCGGACGGCTCGACCCGGATCGACAGCACCGACGGCGAGGCCGTTACCGGTGCCCTCGATGCCCGCGACCCGGGATGGGCCGCGCGGTGCACGTCCCTGTCGCCGGCGCTGGTCCTGGGCGCGGGCGGCGCCGCCCGCGCCGGCGCTGTCGCCCTGTGCGGCCGCGGCGCGGCGGTGGCGGTGGCGGCGCGCCGACCGGAGGCGGCCGCAGACCTGTGCGCCCTGCTACGCTCGCTGGGCGGGAGGGCGCAGCCCGTGGCCTGGGAGACCCGACGGGCCGTCGCTGCCGGCGCGCCGGTCGTGCTTCAGGGCACCCCCCTGGGTGGGGGCCGGCGGCAGAAGGGGGACCCCCTGGCCCCGGGTGCCCTGCCCGGGCCCCGCGGCATCCTGGTCGAACTCGCCTACGGTGCCGCGCCCACCCCCCTCGAGGCGCGGGCCCGGGCGGCCGGCCTGGCGGTTGTCGACGGCCGCGAGGTGCTGGCCCGCCAGGGGAGCGCATCGTGGCGCCTGTGGTTCGGCGTGCCCGGACCCCTCGCGGTGATGTGGGCGGCCACCGGGGCGGTGTCCGGCGAGCGGCTGTCGTGATCGGCGCCGCCGCGGCGGGCCTAGCCGGCTTCGCCCTGACGTGGGCCGGGGCGCGCCTGGCCGAGGGCCTGGCCGCCCGCTCCGCCGGGGCGGTCGTGCGCCCGACGCGCCGGCCGCCGGCCGAGGCCCTGGTCGTGGGTGGGGCGTGGGCGTTCCTGGCGCTGCGCGCGGCGGCCGGGGCGGCCGTCTCCGTCCTGCCCCAGGCGGTGGCCCTGGCCGCGGCCGGAGCGGCCTCGACGGGGGACCGGCGCCACCGGCGGATCGCCAACGCGGTGACCGCGGCCGCTGCCGTCGCGGTCGCCCTCGCCTCGGTGCTGCGCGGACCTGCGGGGTGGGGCGTCGCGGCCACGGGCGGCCTCGCGGGGGCGGCCATCGGCCTTGCCCTGGCCGCCGCGCCGGGGGGGCTGGGGATGGGCGACGCCAAGATGCTGGCCGTGCTGGGCCTCGCCCTGGGCGCGCGCGCGACCGTCGTCGTGCTTGCCGGCGCGGCCTTTCTGGCGACGGCCTGGGGCTCCGGCCGGGTCCTCGTCGGGCGCGCCGGGTGGCGCGACCGGTTCGCCTTCGCGCCGTTCCTCCTGGCCGCGACCGTGGCGGTGGTGGTCGTCGGCGTGTCGGTCGCCGGCGGCGCCCGCCTATCCGTGTGAGGCCGCCCCTTCGCGGGCACGCCCCGATTTGGCACACTGGACGGGACGCCGGGGCCATCCCCGCGCAAGGTTGGGGAAGGAGTGGCGGACCTGTTTACCACCCTGGGCGTGCATACCGCCGGCGAAAGCCACGGGCCGGCCCTGGTCGGCATTCTGGAGGGGCTTCCGGCCGGCCTTGAACTCGACCAGGAGACGCTCGACCGGGACCTCGCCCGGCGCCAGATGGGCTACGGTCGAGGCAAGCGGATGCAGATCGAGCAGGACCGGATGGAGATCGTCGCCGGCGTGCGCTTCGGCCGCACCCTCGGCAGCCCGCTCGCCGTGATCATCCGCAATCGCGACTTCGAGGCCTGGCACGAGCGCATGGCGGTGTTCGGGCCGCCGCTGGCCAAGCCGGTGACGCGGCCCCGACCGGGCCACGCCGACCTCGCCGGGGGCATGAAGTACCAGGCGTACGCCGACCTGCGCAACATCCTCGAACGGGCCTCGGCCCGGGAGACTGCCACGCGTGTCGCCCTGGCCGCGTTCGCGCGCGCCTTTCTCGCCGCCCTGGGGGTGCGGGTGATCGGCCAGGTGGTGGCGCTCGGCGGGGTCGAGGCGATTCCGTGCGACCCGTTCGGCCCCGGCGTGCCCGAGCGGCTCGAGGCGTCGCAGGTGCGCACCGCCGATCCGGGCGACGAGATGGCGATGATCGCCAACATCGACGGCGCCAAGCAGGCCGGCGACACCCTCGGCGGCGTGATCGAGGTGTGGGCCCGCGGCGTGGTGCCGGGGATCGGCTCGCACGTCACGATGGCCCGCCGCCTCGACGCCCGCCTTGCCGCCGCGCTGGTCAGCGTGCAGGCGCTCAAGGGGGTCGAGATCGGGGACGCGTTCGCCGCCGCCGACGGCCCCGGCTCCGAGGCCCATGACGAGATCGTCCGGGACGAGCTCGGCGTGCACCGCCAGACCAACCGCGCCGGCGGCATCGAGGGCGGCATCTCGAACGGCGAGGACATCATCGTGCGGTCGGCGATGAAGCCCCTGTCGACGCTCATCCGGCCGCTGCAGTCGATCGACCTGACCACGGGCGAGGCGATCAAGGCCGCGGTCGAGCGCTCGGACGTGACGGCGGTGCCGGCCGCGGCAGTGGTGGCCGAGGCGATGGTCTGCCTGGTCCTGGCCGACGCCTACCTGGAGAAGTTCGGCGGCGACAGCATGGAAGAGGTGCGGCGCAACCTGGCGGCGTACCGCGCCAGCCTGTACCGCTAGCGGACGGGGGAGAACGGCGTGCGCATCGTGCTGGTCGGCCCGCCCGGGGTGGGCAAGAGCGCGATCGGTCGGGCCCTGTCCCGTCGCCTGGGCCTGGACCTCATCGATACCGACGAGCGGATTACGGCTGCCGCGGGCATGACCATTGCGCAGCTGTTCGCCCGCGACGGCGAGGCGGCGTTTCGCGACCGCGAGGCGGCGGAGCTGCGGGCGCTGGGCGACGATGTCGTGGTGGCGACCGGCGGCGGCACGCTGACCGCCCCGGGCGCGCTCGCCCTCCTCGACCGGGACGACACCCGCGTCATCGCCCTGGACGCGCCGATCTCGCTCCTCGTCGACCGGGTGCGCCGGCGCCCCGGCCAGCGGCCGCTCCTGGCCGGTGACCCGGAGGCGTCCATGCGCACCCTGGTCGAGACGCGCCGGCCGCTCTACGCCCGGGCCGAGCTGCGTGTGCGGGCGGTGCACCGGCCGGCCCGGGTGGCCGGCCAGCTCGCCCGCTACCTGGAGATGAGCCCGCGCCGGGGCGAGGTGATCGGCAGCGGCGCCCTCGACTTTCTCGCCGGCATGCTGCCGGGGCGGCCCCTCCTCGTGAGCGACGCCCACGTCGAGCACCTGCACGGCGCACGCCTGCGGGCTGCGATCGGCCGGGGCGGCGCCGGCACCGTGCGGCTCCCCCGGGGCGAGCGGGCCAAGACGATGGAGGCGATCGTGCGCGCCGCCCGCTCGCTCGTCGCCCGCGGGGCCGACCGCGACACGGTCCTCGTGGCCGTGGGCGGCGGCGCCCTGGGCGACAGCGCCGGACTGCTCGCGTCGCTCTACATGCGCGGCGTGCGCTGGGCCGTCGTGCCGTCGACGCTCCTGGCCATGGTCGACGCCAGCCTGGGCGGCAAGGTCGCCGTCGACCTGCCCGAGGGCAAGAACCTCCTGGGCGCCTTCCACCCGCCCGCGGTCAGCGTCGTGGACACCGATCTTTTGGCGACGATGCCCGACGACCTGTGGCGCGAGGGCTGGGCGGAGAGCGTGAAGGGGGCCGCGATCGGCGACCCGGAGCTGCTCGAGCGGCTGGGGCGTGGGCCGGCCGCGCGCGAGGGCGAGGAGCTGGTGGACACGGTCCGCCGCGCGCGGGCGGTGAAGCGCGAGCGCGTGCTGGCCGATCCGCGCGAGGCCCTGGGCGGCGTGCGCGAGCACCTCAATCTGGGCCACACCCTGGGCCACGCGATCGAGACCCTGAGCGGCCACCGCCTTGCCCACGGCGACGCGGTATCGATCGGCCTGGCCGCGATCCTGCGCCTGGCCGAGGGGGACGGCATGCTCGCGCATGCCGAGGCGGCGCCGATCTGGGCGGCGCTACGGGCCCAGGGCCTTCCCACCGAAGCCCCGGACTGGCTTGCCGTCGGCCAGGCCGATGCGGTGGCTGCGATGGCGCGCGACAAGAAGGCCCGGGCCGGGCGCGTGCGCCTCGTCGTGCCGCGGGCGGTGGGCCGGATCGAGATGGTGACGGCGGACGAGGCGATGCTGACGCGCCTGGCCGCGTTCGCAGGTCTCGCGGCCGGGTCGGTGGCGCGCCCGGAGCCGGTCGGGAAGAGCTAGTCCGGGCTGTCGGGCATGCGCACCGTCCGTCGCGCCCGCCCGACCAGCTGCCAGTTCTCGTACGGGGCGAGCGACGTCGCCGCCCGGGCGTCAAGGATCCGGCTGCGCATCTGCGGGCGCGTGACGAGGCGCTCCAGGTCGGCACCGTGCGCGACGAACCGGGCCTCGGCGATCTCGTCCTCCGGCACCCGCACCGCCCCTGCCTGGACGGTGCCGCGAAAGACCACAACGATCAGCCGCTGGAGGACGTTGCCGTAGACCCCGGTCAGGCCAAGGGGGCGGAAGGCGAGGCCGGTCTCCTCGCGGTACTCGCGCCGCACCGCCTCGTCCAGGGTCTCGCCGGCCTCGATCCGGCCGCCGGGCAGCTCCCAGGTGTCGGGCCGGGCCCGGGTTCGCACGAGAAGCACGCGACCCTCGGCGTCCTCGGCGTAGCCCGAGACCGCCACGAAGCGTTCGTTGCCGCCGCTCGGCTGGTCCACCCGGCGCCTCCCGTCCGTCGTTTCCTCCATGTTCGCAGGTCGGGGGGCGGGCGTCCACCCGGACGCGGGGCGGCGCAGGGCGGCCTTCCTTGACACCCGTGGGGGTCGGTGTTGAACTTTGCTGGGAGTTCCGGAGCGCGAGGAGGGAACGGCGACGGAGCGGCGCACGCCGCTATGCGCGGAGCACGAGACGCTTGGCGGGCGCATGGTGGACTTTCATGGCTGGCGCATGCCCCTGGACTACGGCTCGATCGTCGAGGAGCACAAGGCGGTGCGCCGGGCGGCGGGCATGTTCGATGTCTCCCACATGGGCGAGGTGCGGGTCCGCGGCGGCGGGGCGCAGGCCTACCTGCACGGCCTGCTCACCAACCGCATGGACAATCTCGCGATCGGCCGGGCGCGCTACAGTCCGATGACGGACGAGCAGGGCGGCACGGTCGACGACCTCATGGTCTATCGCCTGGACGACGAGGACTTCCTCGTCGTCGTGAACGCCTCCAACCAGGAGAAGGACGTAGCCTGGATGAAGGCCCGTGCGGCGGGTCTGGACGGCGTGGCGGTGGAGGACATCTCGGACGAGGTGGCCGAGATGGCGGTGCAGGGGCCCGCCTCGGCCGCGATCCTGGACCGCCTCACGGACGGCGCGGCGACGCCCCTGGGACGCTTTCGCGCCGTGCGCACGCCGGTCGCGGGCCGGCCGGCCCTTCTCGCCCGCACCGGCTACACCGGCGAGGACGGGTTCGAGGTGTACACCCGGGCCGAGGACGCCGTGCCCGTGTGGCGGGCGATCCTCGACGCCGGGCGGGGGGACGGCCTCGTCCCGACCGGGCTGGGCGCGCGCGACACCCTGCGCCTGGAGGCCGCGCTGCCCCTGTACGGCCAGGAGCTCGGTCCCGAGGTGAGCCCCGTGGCGGCCGGCCTTGACCGGTTCATCCGGCTCGACCACGCGTTCGTCGGCCGCGACGCCCTCGCGAGGGAGCGGGACGCCGGCGTCCCGCGCCGTCTGGTCGGGCTGCGTCTGACCGAGCGGGCGGTGCCGCGCACGGGCTACGCCGTGCGCGACGCGGCCGGCGAGACGGTGGGCGAGGTCACGTCGGGACTTGTCTCGCCCACCCTGGGCGAGCCGCTCGCCCTTGCCCTGGTCCAAGCCCCAAAGAGCGCCGTGGGCACCCCCCTGGCCGTCGACGTGCGCGGCCGGGCGGTGCCGGCGCTGGTCGTGCCGACACCCTTCTACACACGGGAGGCCGAGGATCGCCATGGAGCCCAGTGACCTCAGGTATACGAAGGACCACGAGTGGGTCCGGCTGGACGGCGGCCACGCGGTCGTCGGCATTACGGACTACGCCCAGAACCAGCTCGGCGACGTGGTCTACGTCGAGCTCCCGGCCGTCGGCCGCACGGTGGGCAAGGGTGAGGCGTTCGGGGTTGTGGAGTCGGTCAAGTCGGTGGCGGATCTGTACGCCCCGGTCGCGGGCAAGGTCGTGGCGGTGAACGACGCCCTCGGCTCGTCCCCGGAAGAGGTCAACCACAGCCCGTACGGCGAGGGCTGGATGATCCGCCTCGAGCCGTCCGATCCGTCCGAGGCCGAGCGCCTCATGGACAGCGACGCCTACGCGGCCCATGTACGGGCGGAGGGCGGCGCGTGAGCTACCTGCCCCACACGACCGAAGACCGCGAGGCGATGCTTGCGGCGCTGGGCCTCGACCGGGTCGACCGGCTCTTTGCGGACGTACCCGCGGGCGTGCGGTTGGGCCGCCCGCTCGCGCTCGCGCCCGGCATGTCCGAGGCGGCGCTGGTGCGCTACATGTCCCAGCTGGCCGGGCAGAACCAGGCGACCGACCGCCTGGTCTCGTTCCTCGGCGGCGGCGCCACCGACCGGTTCATTCCCTCGATGGTGGCCCAGGTGGTCGGGCGGGCCGAGTTCCTCACCGCCTACACCCCGTACCAGGCCGAGATCAGCCAGGGCACGCTGCAGGCGATCTGGGAGTTCCAGAGCATGATGGCCGCGCTCACCGGCATGGACCTCGCCCAGGCGTCGATGTACGACGGCGCGAGCGCGGTCGCCGAGGCCGCGCTCCTGGCGGCGGCGTCGACCGGGCGCGGGCGGGTCGTCGTGATGCGCAGCGTCGACCCGCAGATGCGGGCGGTCCTGCGCACGTACGCGACGGGAAAGCGCCTCGAGGTGGTCGAGGTGGGCGACCGGGGCGACGGCACGGCCGACCTCGACGCGGCCCGGGCCGCGGTCGACGACCGCACCGCCGCCCTGGTCCTGGCCGACCCGACGTTCTACGGCGTCCTCGAGGCGGCACCGGAGCTGGCCGCGATCGCGCACGCGGCGGGAGCGCTGGCCATTGCCCAGGTCGACCCGATCGCGCTTGCCCTGATCGAGGCGCCGGGGGAGTGGGGCGCGGACATCGCCGTCGGCGAGGGCCAGTCGCTCGGCCTCGCGCTCGGCTTCGGCGGCCCCTGGCTGGGCTTTTTCGCCGCGCGCGAGAGCCTGGTCCGGCGCCTGCCCGGCCGCCTCGCCGGGGCGACGTTCGACCAGCACGGCCGGCGCGGCTTCGCCCTCACGTTCCAGACCCGCGAGCAGCACATCCGGCGCGCGAAGGCGACCTCGAACATCTGCACCAACCAGGGCCTGCTCGCCCTGGCCGCATCGGTGTACCTCGCCACCCTCGGACCCCAGGGCCTGACCGAGGCGGCCACCCGCTCGCTCGACCTGGCCCACCTGGCCGCGCGCCGGATCGACGCCCTGCCCGGCTACCGGCTGGTCTCGCCGGCGCCGTTCTTCGACGAGTTCCTCGTCGCCTCCGACCGCCCGGCCGCCGCCGTCCAGGAAAGCCTCCTGCGCCACGGCATCGTCGGCGGCACGGACATCGGCGCCGACTACCCGGAGCGCGCCGGGCAGATGCTGTTTGCCGTCACCGAGGCCCGCACCGAACCGGAGATCGACCGCCTCGTGGCGGCCCTGGAGGAGGCGCGCGCGTGAACACCATCTTCGAGGACAGCCGCCCGGGCCGCCGCGGCGTGTGGTTCGAGGCGGCGAGCGAGAGCGCGCCGGAGGGCGCCATTCCGGCCGCGCGCCGGCGGCGTGCGCCACCCGCCCTGCCCGAGGCGGCCGAGGTCGACCTCCTGCGCCACTACGTCGGCCTGTCGCACATGAACTACTCGATCGCCTCCGGGCCCTACCCGCTGGGGTCGTGCACGATGAAGTACAACCCGGTCGTGAACGAGCGGGTGGCGGCGCTTGCCGGGTTCGCCGCCCTCCACCCGGCCCAGCCGGTATCGACCGTCCAGGGCGCCCTTCGCCTGATGGTCGAGCTCGAGGCGGCGCTGTGCGAGATCACGGGCATGGACGCGTTCTCGCTCCAGCCGGCCGCCGGCGCCCAGGGCGAGCTTACCGGCATGCTGATCATCCGCGCCTACCACGAGCAGCGCGGCGAGCTCGAGCAGCGCAGCCAGGTGATCGTGCCCGACTCGGCCCATGGGACCAACCCGGCCACCGCCTCGATGGCCGGGTTCGAGGTCGTGGCGGTGCCGTCGGACGCCCGCGGCAACGTCGACCGGGATGCCCTGCGGGCGCGCGTGTCGGAGCGCACGGCGGGCCTCATGCTGACCAACCCGTCGACCCTCGGCCTGTTCGACGACGGCATCGAGGAGATTGCCAGCATCGTCCACGCCGCCGGCGGACTCCTGTACTACGACGGCGCCAACATGAACCCGATCCTCGGCGTCACCCGGCCGGGCGACATGGGCTTCGACGTGATGCACCTGAACCTGCACAAGACCTTCTCCACCCCGCACGGCGGGGGCGGACCGGGGGCGGGCCCGGTGGGCGTGCGCGCCTTCCTCCGTCCCTACCTGCCGGGACCGCGCCCGATCCGTGCGGGCGACGGCGCGTACGGCCTCGAGCCGGCCTCGGACGCCTCGATCGGCCGGGTGCGCTCGTTCTTCGGCAACTTCCTCGTCCTCGTGCGCGCCTACGCCTACATCCTCGCCCAGGGCGGCGACGGCCTGCGCCAGGTGGCCGAGGACGCCGTCCTCAGCGCGAACTACCTGGCCCACCGCCTGGGCAGCGACTTCCCGCTCGCCTACGACCGCACGCCCATGCACGAGTTCGTCGCCTCGCCGGCCGCCCTTCGCCACGAGACCGGCATCCGTGCCCTCGACCTGGCCAAGGGCCTGTGCGACGAGGGGATCCACCCGCCGACCGTCTACTTCCCCCTCACGGTGGAAGAGGCGATGATGGTCGAGCCGACCGAGACTGAGTCCAAGGAGCGGCTCGACCAGGTTGCCGACGCCTTCGCCCGCGTCGCCGCCCTCGCCCGCGCCGACGCCGAGCGGCTTCGCACGGCCCCGCACACGGCGCCGGTGTCGCGCCTCGACGAGGCGCGCGCCACCCGCCGCCCCGACCTGCGCTACCGGGCCGGCCAGAGCCTGCCGCCGCACGATCCGGACGGGACCGCCGCCGACCGGTGAGCACGCTCGCGGGCCGCTGGCGCCTGCTGCGCGAGGGGGCCGCGCCGGGCGCCTGGAACATGGCCGAGGACCTCGCCCTGATGGAGGGCGACGGCCTCCTGCCGACCCTGCGCCTGTACACCTGGGACAGGCCGACGCTTAGCCTGGGCTACGCCCAGGATGCCGACGCCGTCGTCGACTGGGCCGAGGCGGCGCGGCTGGGCGTGCCCGTGGTGCGCCGGCCGACCGGCGGCGCGAGCGTCCTGCACGACGGCGCGCTCGAGGTCACGTACAGCGTCGTGGCGCCCGAGTCCGCGCTGCCCCAGGCCGTGGTCGAGGCCTACCGCCTTCTCGCCGACGCGCTCGTGGCCGGGCTCTCCCGGCTCGGCATCGAGGCCGCCCTGTCGCCCGAGACCGTGGCCGCCGCCGACCGCAGCGCCGTCTGCTTCGAGCAGCCGAGCCGGTACGAACTGGTGTGCGGGGGCAAGAAGACGGTCGGCAGCGCCCAGTGCCGGCGGTTCGGGCGCGTCCTTCAGCACGGGGCGGTGCCGCTCCACCTAGACTGCGAGCGGGCCGTTGCCGTGCTTCGCGGCGACCGGGCGGCGATGGCGCGCCGCCTCGTCCGCCACGGCGGCGGCCTGGACGAGGCGGCGGGCCGGATGCTTGCCTGGGACGAGGTGGCCGACGCCCTCACGGCCGGGTTCGAGACGGCGCTCGGCGCACGCTTCGAGGCGGGCAGCCTGACGCCCGCCGAGCAGGCCCGCCGGGCGGCCTGGCTGGCGGACGGGACGCTTGGGCCGATCGCCGCCGGCGAGGGTCGCGCGGCACGCGACCGCCTGGGGCAGACCCTGGCGGCCGGCCGCTAGGGCGGAGGTGGCGCGGTGCGCGTGTTCGAGGTCGTCGGACCGGTGATGGTCGGGCCGTCCAGTTCGCACACCGCCGGCGCGGCCCGCATCGGCCGGGCGGCGCGGGCCGTGCTGGGCGCACCGCCGACGCAGGCGCGCATCCTCCTGCACGGTTCGTTCGCCGCCACCGGACGGGGTCACGGCACCGACCGCGCGGTGGTCGGGGGCCTCCTCGGGTTCGGCCCGGGCGACCCCCGCCTGCGCCAGTCGTTCGCCCACGCTGCCGCCGCCGGGTTGCAGTTCTCGTTCGAGGAGGCCGATCTTGGCGCGGTCCATCCGAACTCGGCGCGTATCCTGCTTAGCGGCGCGGCAGGCCAGACGGCGGACGTGACGGCGTCGTCGGTGGGCGGCGGGCGGGCCCAGATCATCGACGTGGACGGCTTCGCCCTGCGCTTCGACCTGGGCCGTCCGACCGTCCTCGTCTACCATGCCGACCGTGCCGGGGCGGTCGCGGACGTCGCCACGGTGCTCGCCCGGCACGCCGTCAACATCGCTGCCATGCAGGTGGCGCGCAAGCGCCGGGCCGGCGATGCGCTCATGGTGATCGAGAGCGACGGCGACCTGCCGGTGGTCGCCGTGGCCGAGCTCGAGCGCCTGGCGTGCGTCGTGGCCGCCCGGTACGTGGAGGCCGACCCCGACCCGGTGGAGGAGGGCTAGCGTGAGCCAGGCGTCGCTTGCCAATCTGGTCGCCCAGGCGCAGGAGCGCGGCCTGGGTCTGGGCCGGTTCGTCCTCGAGGCGGAGGCGGCCGAGTCCGGCGACGGGCCCGAACGGGTCGAGGCGCGCATGGCCGGGATGCTGGCCGTCATGGCGCGCTCGGCGGACGAAGGGCTCAGCGGCGAGGCGCGGAGCACGAGCGGCATGCTCGGCGGCGACGCCCGCAAGGTCGAGGCGGCGCGGCTCGCCGGACGCGCCCTGGACGACCTCCTGGCCGCCGCCACGGCCCGGGCGATGGCGGTGTCCGAGGTAAACGCGGCGATGGGGCGGATCGTCGCCGCGCCCACCGCCGGCGCCGCCGGTGTGGTGCCGGGCGTCCTTCTCGCCCTCGAGGCGGTGCGCGGCGTGCCGCGCGATCGCCTGGTCACGGCGATGTTCGCCGCCGCCGGGGTGGGCGAGGTGATCGGCGAACGGGCCAGCGTGTCGGGGGCGGAGGGCGGCTGCCAGGCCGAGACCGGCAGCGCCGCCGCCATGGCCGCAGCGGCGGCGGTGGACGCGCTCGGCGGGTCGCCCGCGGCGTGCGCCCAGGCGGTGGCGTTCGCCCTGCAGAACCTGATGGGGCTCGTGTGCGACCCGATCGGCGGTCTCGTCGAAGTGCCCTGCCTGGGGCGCAACGCTGGCGGCGCCGGCGCGGCCCTGGTGGCGGCCCAGATCGCGCTTGCCGGGGTGGTCCACCCCGTGCCGGTGGACGAGATCATCGACACGATGGGCCGGGTCGGCCGCGACCTGCCCGTCGCCCTGCGCGAGACGGGCTGGGGCGGCATCGCCGTCTCGCCCACGGGCCGGGCGACCGCCGCCCGGCTGGGCCTCGCCCCGCCGCCCGAGGGGGAGGCACCCACGGCAACGTAGCGGGTGGCGGGGCAAAGCACGAACACACCACACGGGGAGGGCGGACGAATGGCGCAACCTTCGCCTCTGAGAAGCGCGGACCCGGCGGTCTGGGGCATCCTCCAGCGCGAGGCGCGACGGCAGATGCAGACCCTGGAACTCATCGCGTCCGAGAACTTCGCCTCGCCGGCGGTGCTCGAGGCGGCGGGCAGCGTACTCACGAACAAGTACGCCGAGGGCTACCCGGGGGGGCGCTACTACGGCGGCTGCGAGGTCGTCGACGAGGTCGAGGAGCTGGCCCGCGCGCGCGCCCGCGACCTGTTTCACGCCGCGCACGCAAACGTCCAGCCGCACAGCGGTGCGCAGGCGAACATGGCGGTCTACCAGGCCGCGCTCGCGCCCGGCGACACGGTCCTGGGCATGTCGCTCGCGGCCGGCGGCCACCTCACGCACGGCACGTCCGTGAGCTTTTCCGGCAAGATCTACCGGTTCGTGCACTACGGCCTCGACCCGCAGACCGAGCGCATCGACTACGACGCCGTGCGCAGCCTCGCCCTCGAGGCGCGGCCGAAGATGATCGTCGCGGGCGCAAGCGCCTATCCGCGCACGATCGACTTCGCCGCGTTTCGCGCCATCGCCGACGAGGTCGGAGCCCTGTTCATGGTCGACATGGCGCATATCGCAGGCCTGGTCGCGACGGGCCACCACCCCAGTCCCGTGCCGCACGCCCACTTCGTCACCACGACCACGCACAAGACCCTGCGCGGGCCGCGCGGCGGCCTCATCCTGTGCACCGCCGAGTGGGCGAAGAAGGTCGACAGCGCGGTCTTCCCCGGCGTCCAGGGCGGACCGCTCATGCACGTCGTGGCGGCCAAGGCCGTGGCCCTGGGCGAGGCCCTCGAGCCTACCTTCGCGACGTACAGCCAGGCCGTCCTCGACAACGCCCAGGCGCTCGCCGCGGGCCTGACCGAGCGCGGCTGGCGCCTCGTCTCGGGGGGCACCGACAACCACCTGCTCCTCCTCTCCCTGGTCGGCCGCGAGGTGACCGGCCGGCAGGCCGAGGAGGCGCTCGGGCGGGCGGCGATCACGGTGAACAAGAACGCCGTGCCCGGCGACCCGCGCCCGCCGCGGATCACGTCGGGCGTGCGCATCGGCAGCCCGGCCGTCACCACCCGCGGCATGGGCACGGCCGAGATGGCCCGCATCGCCGCCTGGATCGACCGCGTGCTGCGCGCTCCCGACGACGCCCAGACGGCGGACGCGGTCGCGGCCGAGGTGCGCGCCCTGTGCGACCGGTTCCCCTTCTACGCCGCACCCCACCTGACCCCGGCGTGACCGTCCTCCGCCCGACCCGGTCGCGGCTTGCCCGGTTGCGCGCCGCCATGGCGGACGCCGGCCTGCCCAGCCTGGTCGTGCGGGGCGCGGCCAACCGCCGATACGTGTCCGGCTTCACCGGCAGCGAGGGGACGCTTGTCGTGACTGCCGAAGACGCCTACCTCGTCACGGACGGCCGCTACCTCGAGCAGGCGGCGAGCCAAAGCCCGCACTTCGTGCCGGTGCGCCAGGTGGGGGGCGCCTGGGCGAGCGTGCGCGACCTGGTCAACGGGCTAGGGGTCGCCGTGCTGGCCGTCGAGGGGTCGTCCGTGACGCTGGCCGACGACGCCGCCCTGACCGACGGCCTGCGCGCCCGGCGCGTCGTCGCCCCGCCGCTGGTCGAACGCCTGCGGGCCGTCAAGGACGACGACGAGATTGCCGCCCTCACGCGGGCGGCCCAGGTGGCCGAGCGTGCGCTCGCCGTCGTCCTCGCCGGGCTGGCGCCCGGCGTGCGGGAGGTCGACGTGGCGCGCGCCCTCGACGTGGCGCTCCTCGAGGCCGGCGCGGACGGCCGCGCGTTCGCGCCGATCGTGGCCAGCGGCCCGCGTGCGAGCATGCCCCACGCCGCCCCTGGCGAACGGCGCCTGGCCCGGGGCGAGCTGGTCACGATCGACTTCGGTGCCGTCGTCGACGGCTACGCCAGCGACTGCACGCGCACCGTCGCGCTGGGCGTGCCGGACGCGTCCCTCGCCGATCTGCACGCGCTCGTGCGCGATGCGCAGGACGCGGCCATCGCGGCGGTCGGGCCGGGACGCACGGGCGCGGACGTGGACCGGGCGGCGCGCGGGCGCCTGTGCGCCGCCGGCCACGGCGGGCACGTCGGCCATGCCGTGGGACACGGCGTCGGGCTCGAGGTGCACGAGCTGCCGCACGTCGCACGGGGCTCGCGCGACGTGCTCGCGCCGGGTATGGTGGTTACCGTGGAACCCGGGGTATATCTGCCCGGCGTCGCCGGCGCGCGCGTGGAGGACATGCTCCTCGTCACGGCCGAGGGTGCCCGGCCGCTCACCACGTCGGACCGGTCCCTTCTCCGGCTGGGCTAGCGCGCCCGGCCAAACCATGAAAGGCGGAACTGCATGATCTCGAGCAACGACTTCCACAACGGCGTCAACCTGGAGATCGACGGCGAGGTGCTTACCGTCGTCGAGTTCCAGCACGTCAAGCCCGGCAAGGGCAGCGCCTTCGTGCGCACCAAGCTGCGCAACGCCCGCACGGGCGCCGTCGTCGACCGGACCTTCAACGCCGGCGAGAAGGTGGGACGGGCCACCGTCGAGAAGCGCGAGGTCCAGTACCTGTACGCGAACGGCGACGACTTCACGTTCATGGACACGGGGACGTTCGACCAGTTCACGTTCGCGCGCCGCGACCTGGGCGACGCGCTGAACTTCCTCATCGACAACATGACCCTCAGTCTGCTGTTCCACGGCGAGCGCCTGCTCGGCGTCGAACTGCCCAACTCGGTCACCCTCAAGGTGGTCGAGACCGACCCGGGCCTGAAGGGCGACACGGCCGCCGGCGGGACCAAGCCGGCCAAGCTCGAGACCGGCTACACCGTCAAGGTTCCGCTGTTCGTCAACCCGGGCGACAGCCTGATCATCGACACCCGCACCGGCGCCTACCTGTCGCGCGGCTAGCGGCGGAGGAGGGAGAGCAGATGGCGGGTCCCGAGGAGTCGAGCGAGGCCAGCGAGGCCGAGATCGCCGTCCACTGGCGCGAGGAGTCCTACGTCCAGCCGCCCGCCTCGTTCATCGCCCAGGCCAACCTGAGCGACGCCGACGTGTATTCCCGCATGGGTCTTGACCGCTTCCCGGAGTGCTTCAAGGAGCATGCCGACCTGCTCGACTGGTACCGGCCCTGGGACCAGATCCTCGACACGAGCGACGCGCCGTTCTGGAAGTGGTTTCGCGGCGGCCGCCTGAACGCGTCGTACAACTGCATCGACCGTCACCTGGGCGAGGCGAGGAACCGCACGGCATTCCACTTCGTGCCCGAGCCCGAGGACGAGCCCATCACCCACATGACCTACCAGGAACTGTGGGTGCGGGTGAACGAGTTCGCCGCGGCGCTGCGCGACCACGCCGGCGTGCGCCAGGGCGACCGGGTGACGATCCACATGCCGATGACGCCGGACCTGCCGGTCGCGATGCTGGCGTGTGCCCGCCTGGGCGCGATCCACTCGGTCGTGTTCGGCGGCTTCAGCGCCCGCGCGTGCGCCGATCGCATGGTGGACAGCCAGAGCACCGTGCTTGTCACGATGGACGCCTACTACCGGGCCGGGCGACTGCTCGACCACAAGGTGAAGGCGGACGAGGCGGTGGCGGCGGCGGCCGAACAGGGCGTCGAGGTCCGCCACGTGCTCGTGTTCCAGCGCCACCCCGGCCGCTACGACAGCGCAGCGCCGCTCGTGGCCGGCCGCGACGTGCTGGTGTCCGACCTGGTGCGCGGATCCTACCGGGGAGCGCGCGTCGAACCGGTCGAGGTGCCGGCCGAGGATCCCCTCTTCCTCATGTACACCAGCGGCTCGACCGGCAAGCCCAAGGCGATCCAGCACGGTACCGGCGGGTACCTCGCCTGGGCGGCCTGGACGTCGCGCTACGTCCAGGACATCCAGCCGCGCGACGTGTACTGGTGCATGGCCGACATCGGCTGGATCACCGGCCACACGTACATCGTCTACGGGCCGCTCGCGCTTGGCGCCTCGGGCGTGATCTACGAGGGCGCGCCGAACAGCCCGGATGCGGGCCGGCCGTGGCGGATCGCCGAGGAGCTGGGCGTGACGATCTTCCACACCTCGCCCACGGCCATCCGGGCCCTGCGCAAGGAGGCGCCGGAGGAGCCGGCGCGTCACGACCTGCGGTTCAAGATCATGACCACGGTGGGCGAGCCGATCGAGCCCGACGTCTGGCGCTGGTACCACGCCGAGGTGGGCAAGGGCCAGGCCGTCATCGTCGACACCTGGTGGCAGACCGAGACCGGCGGGTGGCTCATCACCCAGGCGCCTGCGCTCCAGCCGATGAAGCCGGGCAGTGCCGGGCCGGCCCTGCCGGGCATCCATCCGGTGATCCTGGACGAGGACGGCAACGAGGTGCCGGCGGGGAGCGGACGCGCGGGCTACCTGTGCATCCGCAACCCCTGGCCGGGCATGACCCAGGGCGTGTGGGGCGATCGCGACCGGTTCGTGCGCACCTACTTCGCCAAGTACAACCGGGACCCGCACAGCAAGGACTGGCGCGACTGGCCGTACATGGCCGGCGACGGTGCGATGCAGGCGGCGGACGGGTACTTGCGCATCTTGGGCCGGATCGACGACGTGATCAATGTCGCCGGCCACCGCCTCGGCACCAAGGAGCTCGAGTCGGCCGCACTCAAGGTACCCGGCGTCGCCGAGGCGGCGGTCGTGGCGGTCCTCGACGAGGTGCGCGGCCACCTGCCCGAGGTGTACGTGGCGATCGAGGGCACGGCCACAGGGGACGTGGCCGAGCAGGTCCTGGCCTCGATCGTGCGGGAGATCGGGCCGATCGCCCGACCGCGCCGGGTCTGGGTCGTGCCCGACCTGCCCAAGACGCGCAGCGGCAAGATCATGCGCCGCATCCTGGCGGCGATCTCGGCCGGACGCGAGGACGTCGGCGACGTCACGTCGCTGTCCAATCCCGAGGTCGTGGAGCGGGTGCAGGCCCTAGTCCGCGCCGGACTGGGCCTGGACAAGGCGGGCTGAGACGGGCCCGAACGCCGGGTCACGCTGTGACGGCGGCGACGCATGCCTACGGACAGGACCCCGCCGGCGGGGTCCTGTCCGCGCTCCCGGCGCCGCCGCGGTCTACGACGTGCCGAGCACGCCTGCCGCCAGGCGTCCGACCCGGTCAGGGTCGACGATGCCGTCGATCTCCGCCACGCGGCCGCCGCGGACGGTGAACGCCATGATGCTGAACGGGCTCCCGCCGACCAGGATCAGCGCCCCCGCGGCGCCGTTCACCCGCACGGGCACGATCTCGCTGTGGGGCACCGGCACGGCGTAGCGGCTGACGGCACCGGCGCCGCGTACGGTCAGGGTCAGCTGCGGCCGGCGGCGCCCGCCGTCGGAACGAAGAATGACGTCCGGGTCGAGCACCGCGAGGAGCGCCTCGGCGTCGCGCCCCTGGGCGGCGGCAAAGAACGCGTCGACCACGGCGCGCTGACGACTGCGGTCGAGGTCCCCCGGGCGGGGCGCCGCCTGGCGTACGCGGCGCCTCGCCCGGCTGGCCAGCTGGCGGGTGGCGTCCTCACTGCGGTCGACGATCGTGGCGATCTGCGCGTAGGGAAGTTCGAACACGTCGTGAAGGACGAAGGCCAGACGCTCGGCCGCGGTGAGGGTCTCCAGGACGACCAGGAGGGCGAAGCCGACGGCGTCCGAGACGAGCGCCCGTTCCTCCGGCCGTTCGTCCGCCTCGGCCGTGACGATCGGGTCGGGAAGGCGCACGCCGAACGGCTCCTCCGCCCGGGCCCGGCGCGCGCGCAGCATGTTGAGGCACACGCGCGCGACGACGGTCGCCAGCCAGGCGTCGAGGTTGCGGACCGGGTCGAGATCGGGTCGACTGACGCGCAGCCACGCCTCCTGGACTGCGTCCTCGGCCTCGGTGAGCGACCCGAGCATGCGGTAGGCGATGGCGTGAAGGCGCGCCCGTCGGGCTTCGAACGCCTCGGCGAGGGGAGCGGCGTCCACCGTGATCCACCTCCTGCATCGGCCGACCAGCACGTGGCGACAGGCAACCGGTGCGCGCGGCTCCGTGCGGCACGCTCGAACCGTACACTAGCCCGCCGCGCGGCGGCTCGCGAGGCCGGTTCCGTAGGCGGCGGCAAAGCCCGTACGCCAGCTCGGGTAGCGCAGCGTCCAGCCAAGCTCTCGCTTGGCCTTCGCGTTCGACGAGCCCCGCGTCGTCGTCGCCATGTCCACCGCGTCCTGACCGGCGACAAGCCGGGCTACCCACGCCGGGAAGCGTCGGGGCGGTCGCGCACCGACGACCGCGGCGAGCGCTGGCAGCCACTCCCGCAGGGGCGCCGGCTCATCGTCGACAATGTTGTAGATGCCTGGCTGTCCGCCCTCCAGGGCAAGGACCGTGGCCGAGGCCGCGTCGTCCAGGTGGACGAAGGACATGAAGCCGTCGCCCGTGCCCACGACCGGCACCATCCGTCGCCGGATGGCTGCCACGAGCGCGTTGTCCGGGTCGCCGTAGAAGCCGCCGTAGCGAAGGGCGATGCCTCCCGCGGCGATGACCGCCCGATCGAGGTGGGCCATCGCGGCGAACGTCTCGTGCGTTCCCTGGGCCCCTTCGGCGTCGATCGGGTCGTCCTCGCCCTTCACCATGCCTCCGTGACGCACCGGACGGTACGGCGCGAAGCTCTGGGCGACGAACCGTCCGACGCCGGCCGTCACCGCGGCATCGATGAGCGCGTCGGTGCCCGCGGTTCGCAGGCGGTTGGTTTCGGCGAAGACGGCGTCAAGCTTGCCGGCCAGACTCTTGCCCGCGAGCGCGGTCGCCTGGTGGACGACCGCGTCGGGGCGCACCGCGGCGACGGCGCGCCGGACGGCCTGGGCATCGAGCAGGTCGACCCTGACGGCCTCCGCACCCACAGCGCGGACCAGGTCGGCCTTCGCTTCGGTCGGTAGGTACCCACCACTGCATGACCGTGTTCGATCAGCCGGGGAACGAGTCGCAAGCCGAGCACGCCGCTCGCGCCGGCCAGAAACACGCGCACCGGTATCGCCCCTTTCGTGACGCTGGACGGGCACCGCTGTCGTGCCCCATCCCTACGACACGGCCGCGGGCGCGCCTGTGACAGCGGCCGGGGGCCGCCCACCACCGACGGCGGGCGGCGTGGCCGCCGTCGGTGGTGGGCACCGGTTGTCGACCGGTTCGGCCCCGGCGCCGCAGGCAGTGCCGCGGGCGGCGACCCGATGGTCATCGCCCGCGGCGCGCGCGGAACATCCTCCTGCGAAGGCGCGTCTCTGGCGGTCGACCGCGGCAGGGTTACCCACCGCACCGCTGCGCGCCGTTGCCGCCCAACGGCGACCCTAGCCCGGCGCGGTATCCGGCGTGAGGCCGGTCTCGAATTGGGACCGGATCGCCGCGGCGTGCGACGACGTGGCGCAGTAGAGCGTCACCCGGTCGCCGACCCGGAACGCGGTCGCGCCGCGCGGGGCGAACGTCGCGTCGCCGCGGCGCACCGAGACCACGACGACGTCCGGCGGCAGCTCCAGGTCGGCCAGGCGGCGCCCCGCGGCCGGCGAGGCGTGGCTAAGGCGGACCTCGAGGAACGTGCCGGGATCCCCGTCCCGGGCGGGCGTGCGTACGGACAGGAGGGCGGGCAGGGTGGTGCTCTGGTAGACCCGCATGACGCCCTGCACCGTCACGAGGCCGACCAGGCGCCCGTTCGCCTCCTCCACGGGCAGGACGCTCGCGTCGTGCAGGGACAGGCGGCGGATGGTCTCGTCGAGGGTGTCGGTGGGGCGCATGGTCGTGACCGCGCGCACCGCGTACTCGCCCACCGGCCGGTCCCAGTCGCCGCCGGTCGCCGCGGGCGCCAGGTCGTGCACGCTGACGAGACCGGCCAGGCGGTTGGGACCGCCCTTCTCGGCCACCGCGACGATGCCGTTCTGGGAGCCGCCGACCTGCCGGTAGGCATCGCGCACGGGCGTCTCCCAGGGCACGAGCGCCGGCACGGGCTCCATCGCCGTCGACACGGCCGTGTCCTCGATCGGGCGCACGTCGTTGCCGCGCAGGATCTTGATCCCGCGCCGGCTCAGGCGGACGGTGTACATGGAGTCGCGGCTGAACGAGGCGTAGGTGAGGTAGGCGACGGCCGCCGCGGCCATGACGAGGATCGTGAGGCGGTAGTCGCCGGTGATCTCGAGCAGGATCGTGATCGCGACGAACGGCGCCTGGGCCGCGGCGGCGAACACCGTCGCCATGCCGGCGACGGCGTACACCTGCGGCGTGGGGGCGACGGCGGGAAAGACCGCGTGCAGGACGCCGCCGTACAGGCCGCCCAGGGTGGCGCCCAGAAACAGCGACGGCGCGAACACACCGCCGCTGCCGCCGGCCCCGATCGTGACCATCGTGGCGACGTACTTGGCCAGCAGGAGGATCGCCAGAAGGCCGATCGGCAGCGCGCCGATGAGGGCGCTGTGCATCGTCGGGTAGCCCACGCCGAGGATCTGGGGCCAGAGCAGGCCGAGCGCGCCGACCGCCGCCCCGCCCAGGACGGCGCGCAGCCAGACCGGCAGGGGGATGCGCTCGAACAGGCGTTCGACCGTGTCGAGGCCGCGGGTGTACGACAGGCCCACGAGCGCGCCGAGAAGGCCCAGGCCGATCGCCGCGAACACGGCCTCGGGCGGGCCTGGCACGTACGCGGGCACCTCCAGGACGGCCCGGCTGCCCTCGATCGCGGAAAAGGTCGCGACGCCGGCCACCGAGGCCAGGAAGACCGGCACCATCGCACCCATGGCGTAGGTGCCGAGGATCACCTCGAGGCCGAAGAAGCCGCCTGCGATCGGGGCATTGAACGTGGCGCCGATGCCGGCCGCCGACCCGCAGGCGAGAAGAAGCCCGATGTAGCGGTCGGGCAGGCGCAGGATCTGGCCCATCGTCGAGCCGAAGGCGGCGCCGATGAGCGCGATCGGACCTTCCCGGCCGACCGAGCCGCCGCTGCCGATCGTGATCGCCGGCGCCAGGATGCCGAACAGGCCGACGCGGGGCCGGATCCGGCCGCCGCGCACGCCGAGCGACTCGAGGATCTGCGGCACGCCGTGGCCGCGCACCTCGCGGGCGAAGCGGGTGGTGATGATGCTGACGGCGAGCAGGCCGACGGCAGGCGCGAGAAAGACCAGGTCGTGCGTGGCCGGACCGAGCGCCGCCGTCTCGCCGGCGCCGAAGGCGGAGCCGATCCAGCCGATCATGAGGCGGAACAGCACCGCGCCGAGGCCGCCGACAACCCCGGTGACAAGGGCGAGCGCGAGGATGAGGACAGGGTTGACGGAGGCCGTCCGCGCGTCGATCGCCGCGGCGGTCTCCAGGGTAGCGGCCGGTTGCACAGGCAGACCCCCAAGTGGACGGCGCGAACGCACGGGGCACTCGCGCCAGATGTCGCCGGGGGGCGACGGATGTCGCCCATAGCGTACCAAGTGGGGGGCGCGGTGTCCTGCCCCTGGGCGGCACGACGCGGCCCCGACCGTTCACGCTATGGGAAGCCGCCGGGGCGCTTGCCTCGGCGCCGCCTTCATAGCCGCCACGACGGCGGGAACGCTAGCGGCGCCGGAGGTGATCGCGTGCACGACGACGATGGTCGCGACGAGGGCCTGGCCGAGGACGAGGACGAGGAGATCGAGGCCGGGGACGCGGACGCGGTCGGGCCCTTCGAGACCCGGGCCGAGCGACTGGCCTACCTGGCCGGCCTGGCCGAGGGGGTCGAGGCGCGCGTCGACGACCCGCCGACCGCGAGCCTTCTGACCGGCATCGTCGAGATCCTGGGCGAGATCTCCGAGGACGTGACGTCGCTGCGCCGCCACCAGCGTTCCCTGGCGGAGGATATGGAGGAGCTCGCCGAGGAGATCGGCGTCCAGCCCTCCGACGTCGTCGTGGAGTGCCCGTCTTGCGGTCGGGAGGTCGCCTTCGCGGCCGACCTCATGGAGGAAGAAGACCTGGAGCTGACCTGCCCCAACTGCGGCGAGGTGGTGTACACGCCCGGCGAGGACCAGCTTGTGGACCGTCCCGGCGCGCTGGGCGAGGCGGACGCCGGGCCCCGTAGCGCGGCCGCCGAGGCCGACCGCCGGGCGGCAGGCCTTGAGCCGCCCTCCGGCCCGCGCTGGGACCCGCCGCGGGGATAGGGGCCGCGGGGCAGCCCGAGTCGCCGTCGCCAAGCTGCGCCAGCGGCTCGAAGGACACCATCGCCACTCCCGCCCGTGCGGGGCCCGCGCCGGTACACGCGGCGACGCAGGCTCCGGTACGGGCCCGCGAGCGCTTTCGCGTACCCGCTAGACACACCCAGTCCCGCCCGCGGCGTGGCGGCACCGGCCGCCACGTCCGGCTACGTGCACGCCCGTTCCCGTGAGCCGGCAGTGGACCGGCCCGCGCACCTTGGGAACACGGGCGCATACGCTCGGGCGAGGGGGAATGCGGCCCTGCAACTGATGATGGTCAAGGCCAAGCTGCACCGCGCGCGGGTGACCCAGTGCGACCTGGACTACGTGGGCAGCGTCTCCATCGACCGGGAGATCCTTGCCGCTGCCCAGATCTGGCCGTACGAGCTGGTGCAGATCACGAACTACGCCAACGCCACCCTGTGGCGGACGTACGTCATCCCGGCCGAGGCCGGTTCCGGGATGATCGGCCTCAACGGGCCGCCCGCGCGCCTGTTCCGGCCCGGCGACGACGTGACCATCCTCTCGTTCGCGATGTGCCAGCCGGACGAGCTCGCGACCCTCGTGCCCAGGCTCGTGTTCCTCCACCAGGGCGGGGAGGTTCCCAACCGGATCACCGAGGTGCGCCTCGACCACGTGCTCGCCGGCGGCCGCCCGGTCATGGGGCCGGAGACGGTGCCAGGGTCAGGCGCACCCCCGGCCGTACAAGGCCCGGCGTAAGGGGCACGGTCACCGTCTTCGCCTGCGGCCCCGCGGCAAGCCTTGCCACCGTGACCGGAGGGCTGCGGCCCGTGCGCGCCTCGAGCACCCAGCCCGGACCGGAGGAGGACGGCAGGACGACCCGCAGGCCCGGCGACAGGTCGGGTCCGAACGGCGCCCACGCGGTCACGCCGTCCACGGCGTCGACGCCGGGCAGGCGGGGCCAGACGGCCCGGCTCGGCACGATCCGGACCGGCCCGTCGCGCCGCGCCCGCACGGTCAGGGTGGCAAAGGCGTGGGGAAACGTTGCCCGCAAGCCGCCTGCCCGCGGCAGCGCGGCGAGGGCGTCGGGGTCTGCCGGCGGGCGGCGCGCGTCGTAGACCGTGACGACCACGGGCGCCGACACCGCCTCGAGCGGCCCGTCGCTGCCCAGGCTCGCGACGGCGCCGGCCCGCAGGGTGACGGCCGACCGTGCGGCCACCCGCGTCTGCCACTCGACGCGGGCGCCGGGGGAAAGGCGCACGGTCTGCGGGCGCACGGCCCGCCGCCCGCCGACGGACACCCACCAGGTCCGCAGCACGACGGGAAACGGCGCCGGGTTGGCCACGGCGATGCCGATCTCGGTCGGACGCGGCTGGGCGTTGACGTGGCGCGCGTAGACCCGGAACGGTCCCCACACGGCGTCCCGGTACAGCGCGCCGACCGCGTCCACGCGACGGGGCGCGGCCGACACAACGAGGACCGGGCCGGAGGGCGAGAAGGTCGGCGCGGCCGGTCGCAACAGGCCCAAAGAGACCAGGACGGGGACCATGTGCCACCTCCCCTGGGCAGTGTGCCCAGGCGCATAGCTCGTCACCCCCGGCCATAGGGTCGGACGGGGGTGGGAGCGGTGGAAGGCGAGTCGGGCGCCCAGGCCGCCCTCAGCAGCGTGACGCGGTACCTGCCGGACGCGGTCTGCCGTGCGCTGTGCGCGCTGCCCGGCGAGACCCGGAACAAGATCGAGGAGATCCGCCTGCGCGCCGATCAGCCCCTGGGCATTACCGGCGCGATGGGCGAGCCGTTCGTGACGGCGCGGGGGTTGCCGACCGGCGACCCCGCCGCCGCGCTGCGGGTCGACCGTGCGGCCGTGACGGCGACCCTCGAGCGGATGGCCGGCTTCAGCCTGTACGCCCTGGAGGAGGAGCTTCGCCAGGGCTTTCTCACCCTGCCGGGCGGCCACCGCGTCGGCCTGGTCGGGCACGCCCTCGTCCGCGGCGGACACCTGCACGCCCTCAAGTGGGTGGCGGGGCTCAACATCCGCCTCGCCGTCGCCCGCGCCTCCGGCGCCGAGGCGGTGCTGGCGCGCCTTGTCGACGGCGCGGGCGGCATCGCCTCCACGCTCATCGTCTCGCCGCCGCGCGCGGGCAAGACGACCCTCCTGCGCGAGCTTGTCCGCCTCGTCTCGGCAGGCGTGCCGTCGCTCGGGGTGGCGGGTCAGACCGTCGGCGTGGTGGACGAGCGCTCCGAGCTGGGCGGGGCGAGCGAGGGCGTCGCGACCCTGCCGCTCGGGCCGCGCACCGACCTCCTCGACGCCTGCCCCAAGGCGGAGGGGCTGTTCGTCCTCGTCCGTGCCCTGGGGCCGCGCGTCGTCGCGACCGACGAGCTGGGCCGGGCGGAGGACGCGGTGGCCGTGCTCGAGGCCGTGCACGCCGGCGTGCGCGTGCTCGCCACAGCCCACGCACGCGACCTCGAGGAGCTGCGCGCCCGGCCCAGCCTGTCGCCGCTATGGGTGAACGGGGCGTTCGACCGGTTTGTCGTCCTCAGCCGCCGGCGCGGGCCCGGCACGGTCGAGGCGGTCCTGGATGGCCTGGGCCGCGACGTGTCGGTCGCCCACGCCTCCCGTGCGGCCGTCCGGGCGGCGGCGGGGCGGGACGCGTCATGACGGGCGGCGGCCTGCGCCTGGGCGGCGCCGCGCTCCTGGCCGCCGCCTGCGCCGCGGGCGGCTTCGAGGGATCGGCCCGGGCGCGCCGCCGGGTCGCCGAGGTGCGGGGCCTGGCAGCGGCGGTGGCCGTCCTCCAGACCGAGGTGGCCTTCGCCGCGACGCCGCTTCCCGACGCCCTGCGACGGGCGGGCCGGGCTGCCGGCGGCGAGGTGGGCGATCTTCTCGTCCAGGCCGCCGCCCTCCTCGGCCGGGGGACGGACGGCGCCGAGGCGGCCTGGCGCGATGCCGTCACGGCCGCGCGCGGACGGCTCAGCCTGCGGCCGTCGGATCTCGACGGCATGGCCGAACTGGCGGCAAGCCTGGGCCGGTCCGACCGCGAGGATCAGACCCGCCACCTGGCTCGGGCGGCGGCGCGCCTCCAGGCGCTCGCCGAGGGGATCGAGCCGGAGATGGAGCGCAGCGCGCGGCTGATGCGCTCGCTCGGCGTGCTCGGCGGGCTGGCCGCGGCCGTGTTGGTCCTGTAGGGGGCGATCGGATGACGTTCGACATCGACCTCGTGTTCAAGGTGGCCGCCATCGGCATCGTCGTCGCCTTCATCGACATCGTCCTGACCAAGGCGCGGCGCGACGAGTTCGCCCAGGTGATCACGCTCGTCGGGATCGCCGCCGTCTTTCTCGTCGTGGCCCAGTTCCTGTCGCACTTCTTCCAGGCGGTGCGAAGCATCTTCAACCTGTGAGCGCGGGAGGGAGCGCGTGGCGACGATCGCCCAGCTGGCCGGCGCCAGCCTGATCGCAACCCTCCTCCTCGCCGTGGTCCGTCAGCACAGCCCGTCGTTCGCGGTGCCGCTCTCCCTGGCCGTGGCGGTGGCCGTGTTCCTGTTCATCCTGCCGGATCTGGTCGAGGTGGTCCGGCTGGTCCAGGGCTACGCCCTGCGCGGCGGCATCGCCGACTCGCTCCTTGCCACCGTGATGCGCGTGCTGGGCATCGCCTACCTGACCGAGATCGCCGCCGGCGTCTGCCGCGACGCGGGCGAGGCGGCCCTCGCCCAGCGGGTGGAACTGGGCGGCAAGGTCCTCATCCTGCTCCTCGCCGTGCCGGTCCTGAACGCGGTCCTGACGCTGGTCCTGCGCCTTGTTCCGTAGGGGAGGGATGGCCATGGGCGGCGGTCCGGGCGGGCGGGGTGCGCGAGTCCTCATCGCGATCCTCGCGGCGGCGGCCCTGTGCCTCGCCCTGGCCGGCGGCGCCGCCGCCCAGGCGCCCGGTGCGCCGCAGGGCCCGACCGCGCCCGTCGCCCCGACGGCGCCGGCGTCGCCGACGGCGCCGTCGGTGCCCGGCGCCTCCCCGTCCGGAAGCGCCGTCGCCGGTCCCGCCGGCGTGAACCCGTCCGGCGGCGCCGCCGGCAGCGTGTCGGCTGGGGCGGCGGTGGGCGCCACCGTCGGCCTGTCGCCGGCGGTCGCGGGCCTGGTCGGCGAGGCCATGGACCACCTGCCCACCGCCCGCCTGAACGCCGTCCTCGACGCCGTGGCGCGCGAGAGCGGGGGCACCGCCGTGCCCAGCCTGGCCGACACCGTGAAGGCGCTTGCGTCCGGGCGCCTGCCCCTGTCGCCGACGGCCTTTCTCCAGCTGGTGGCGCGGGCGTTCGCGCGCGAGGTCGGGTCGAGCGCGGGGCTTCTCGGCAAGCTGGTCGTGCTGGCAGTGGGCGCGGCCCTGCTCGACCTGCTCGGGCGCTCGCTCGGGCGGGACGAGGCGGCCCGGTTCGGCGCGACGGTCGTCCACCTCGCCCTTGTCGCCCTCGCCCTGGGTTCGTTTACGGTGGCGTTCGCGCTCGCCCGGACGATCGTGGGCGACCTCGGCGACCTCATGGACGCCGTCCTGCCGCTGATGGTCGGACTCCTGGCGGCGATGGGCGCCGTCACCTCGGCGGCCCTGTTCCAACCGCTCGTCCTGGCCGCCACGGCCGTCGTCGAGCACGTCGTCGCCAGCGTCGCCCTGCCTCTCCTCTACCTGGGCGGGGTCCTCGACGTGGTCGGCCGGGTGACGCCGTACCGCCTCGGCGGCGTCGCGGGCATGGTGCGCAGCGCCGGGCTGTGGATTCTGGGCGGCGTGCTGACGGCGTTTCTCGGCGTGATCGTGGTCGCCGGCAGCCTCGGGCCGGTGAGCGACGGCCTCACCCTGAAGGCGGGCAAATTCCTCGCCAACGCCTTCATCCCGGTCGTCGGCAAGATGTTCTCCGACGCCGCCGAGATGGTCATGGGCACCTCGCTCCTGCTCAAGAACGCGGTCGGGGCGGTGGGTGTCATCGCCCTCCTCATCGTCCTCGTCCTGCCGATCACCAAACTCCTCGCGCTGTCCTTCAGCTACCGGCTCGCCGGCGCCGCCGTCGCGCCGGTCGGCGGCGGGCCGGTGCCCGACATCCTCGGCACGATGGGCACGACGCTCGTGTTCGTCACCGTCGCCGTCGCGATCATGGCGATGATGTGCTTCATCGCCCTGGCGGCGCTGCTCGCGGCCGGCAGCGCCGGGGTGCTGCCGTGACGGCGGCGCTGGCCCACTGGGGGCGGGGCCTCATCATCCTTGCCCTGTTCGGCCTCCTCGCCGAGATGCTGCTGCCGTCGCGGGCCACCGAGGGGTACGTGCGCCTGGTCATCGGCCTTGTCATCCTCGCCGCCGTGATCGCGCCCGTCCTCGGCCTGGTCCGCGGCGCGGTCGGCAGCGGCCTGTCGGCGCTGTCCGGCGGCCCCGCCGACGCGGCGTCCCTGTCCGGCCTCCTGCGCGCCGAGGGCAGCGTTGCGGGAGGGCAGGGCGGTCTTGTCGCCCAGGTGTTCGCGACCGAGGTCGGACGCACGGCCGTCGCCCAGGCGGAGTCGGTGCGCGGCGTGGCCGCGGCCCGGGCGCATGCGCGGGTGGACGTCGCGAACGGCCTCGACTACGGCCAGCTGCGCGGCGTCGACGTGGCCGTCGTGCTCCGCCCGGGCGTCGATCCGGCCTCCGCGCTCGCCGCCGTCCGCAGGCGCGTCGCGTCCGCGCTCGGCCTTGCGCCCGGGGCGGTCGGCGTGACGGCCGGGCGGGGGCCACCGGCCGGGTCGGCCCGGTGAGGCGCGAAGGAGGCGGTACGGTGGCGGACAGGCGTGACGGGCCGGGCGGCCTGTGGAAGGCGCTGCGCGGGCGGGGCGCGTCCGTGCGGATGCTGGTCATGCTGGCGGGTGCGGGCGTCGTCCTCATCCTCCTGTCGAGCATGCTCGGCGGCGCCGGCGCGACGCCCCCGGCGGCGGCCGGGCCGCCGGACAAGACGGCGTCGCACCACCCGGCGGCCGCGGCGGGCGCGGTCGTCTCCCAGGATCCGATCGTGGCCTACGAGCAGGCCCTGGACGCCGAGGCCGCGGCCGTCCTGGACCAGGTGGCGCAGGCCGGGCCGGTGACGGTGGCGATCACGGTCGCGGGCGCCCCGTCGCGCGAACTGGCCCGCGACACCTCGTCGAGCCAGACGCGCCAGCCGGCGGGCGCGGGTACGAGCGTCCAGTCGAGCAGCCAGCAGGCCCTGGCGTACGCCCACGGCGAGGTGCCGGTGGCGACGGGCGAGAGCGCGCCGACGGTGATCGGCGCGGTGGCGGTGGCGCCGGGGGCGGGGGACCCGATCGTGCGGGCGGAGCTGACACAGGCGCTGGAGACGCTCCTCGGCCTGGGCGCCAACCAGGTGAGCGTTCTTCCGGGCCGGAAGGGGGCGGGCTAGGTGGGTTGGAGCGTTCTGTGGGGGAGGCTCGGGCGACTCGCCCTGTTCGGCGTGGTGGCGGCCGGAGCGGTTGCCTTCGTGATCCGCACGCGTGGCCCGGAGATGCTCTCGGCGCCGCTGACGCCGCCGGCCAAGACCAAGGCGACGAACGCCGCGTCGGCGGACGGCTACTTCATCCTGTTCCGGCTCGCGCGACAGCGCGCCGAGGCGGCCGAGGAGAGTCTTCTGCGCGGCATCCTGACGAGCGCCAAGGCGTCGCCCAAGGCCCAGGACGAGGCGGGCGCGACGCTCAGCGCGGTGCTGCAGGCGGCGCGCGAGGAGGTCGAGGTCGAGCATGTCCTGACCAGCCAGGGCTTTCCCCAGTCGGCCGTCGTGATCTCGAACGGCCAGGCCATGGTGGTCGTGCCCCAGAACCGGATGAACGACGCGGCCGCCGCCCGCATCGGCACCGACCTGTGGCACCTGGCCGGGATCGAGCCCGAGGAGGTGCTCATCCGGCCGCACGTGTAGCCGCAGGGGTTGCCCCGCGCGGGAGCGAAGTGAGCCCCAAAGGGCGGGCGCCCGGGCTTGGCCCGGGCGCTTGCGCGGAGGGGGCGTCCGCGTGTTGAAGCGGCTTCTGGTGGCCAATCGGGGCGAGATCGCGGTGCGCGTCATCCGGGCGGCACGCGAGCTCGGCATCACGACGGTGGCGGTGTATTCGGAGGCGGACGCGAGCTCGCTGCCGGTGCGCCTGGCCGACGAGGCGGTCCCGATCGGCCCGTCCTCGGCCCGACAGAGTTACCTCAGCCTGCCGGCGCTGATGAACGCCGCCAGCCAGGCCAAGGTGGATGCCCTGCACCCGGGCTACGGCTTCCTCAGCGAGAACCCGCAGCTGCCCAGCCTGTGCGCGCTGTGGGGGGTCACGTTCGTCGGGCCGTCGGCCGAGGCGATCCGACGCATGGGGGACAAGGCGGCGGCCCGCGAGACGGCGCGCGCCGCGGGCGTGCCCGTGATCCCCGGCAGCGAGGGCGTCGTCGAGCCCGGCCAGGGCGTGCGCGAGGTGGCGGCCCGCATCGGGCTGCCGCTCCTGGTCAAGGCCAGCGCCGGCGGCGGCGGGCGCGGCATCCGGGTGGTGCGCACCGAGGCCGAGCTGGAAGAGGCCAGCGAGCGGGCGGCGCGCGAGGCGATGGCCTCGTTCGGCGCCGCCGACCTGTACGTCGAGCGCTTTCTCGAGCGGCCCCGCCACATCGAGATCCAGATCCTCGCCGACGCGCACGGCCACGTCGCCGCCCTGGGCGAGCGCGAGTCGTCGCTCCAGCGGCGGCGCCAGAAGCTGCTCGAGGAGGCGCCGTCGGTGCCGCTCACGCCGGACCTGCGCCGGGCCATGGAAGAGGCCGCGGTGCGGGTCGCGCGCGCGGTCGACTACGTGGGCGCGGGGACGATCGAGTTCCTTCTCGACCGGGAGGGCCGGTTCTACTTCATCGAGATGAACACCCGCGTCCAGGTCGAGCATCCCTGCACCGAGTGGGTGACCGGCATCGACATCGTCAAGGAGCAGCTGCGCGTCGCCTCCGGCGAGCCGCTGTCGTTCGAGCCCGGCACGACGCCGCTGCGCGGCTGGGCGATCGAGTGCCGGATCAACGCCGAGGATCCGGACAAGGACTTTCGCCCGTCGCCGGGCCTCATCACCCGGTTCGACATCCCGGCCGGACCCGGCGTGCGCGTCGACCAGGGCGTCGAGGCCGGCGACAGCGTGTCGGCGTTCTACGACTCGCTCCTGGCCAAGGTGATCGTGCACGGACGCGACCGGGCCGAGGCGATCGCCCGGATGCGCCGGGCGCTGGGCGAGTTTCGCGTCGAGGGCGTGGTGACGACGATCCCGCTCCACCAGCGGGTGCTCGCCGACCCGGCGTTCGTCGCCGGCGAGGTCGACATCGAGTACCTCGAGGACCTCGTCGCGGGGCGCGCGCGGCCGGCCCATGCCGCCCCCGCGGTCGACCGGGGACCCTAACCGTCGGAGGTGGTACGATGGCGGGGGACGAGGGCCGCGCGGGCGAGACGCTTCGGGCCGGCGTGCGCATTGCGGATGAAGTGATCTCGACCGTGGCCGCGCTCGCGGCGTCCGAGGTGGACGGCGTGGCGGGAATGACCGGGAGTCTGGTCGGCGGGCTTTCCGAGATGCTCGGCCGGCGCAACCCGCAAAAGGGCGTCCGGGTCGAGATCGACGGCCAGGAGGTCACGGTCGACCTGAACCTGGCCGTGCGGTACGGCGTGCGCATTCCCGAGGTGGCGGCGCGCGTGCAGGAGCGCGTGCGCGACGCGGTCCAGACGATGACCGGCCTTTGCGTGCGGGCCGTGAACGTACACGTGACCGGGGTCGAGCTCGACGACGGTGCAGGCGAGGCGAAGGGGTAGGACCGTGGCAGAGGCGGAGGGCAGGCGGGCGCGGCGCAAGGGCCGGCGCTGGGCGATGAAGGCCCTGTTTATGTGGGACGCGCGGGGGGACGGCGAGGCGGACCTGCTCGTCGACGACGCCCAGCGGATGGAACTGGCCGGCGGCGTCGACGTCGAGGGGGCCGCGGCCGACCGCGCCCAGGCGCGGTCGTTCGCGCAGCGCATCGTGGCTGGCGCGATCGCCCACCGCGACGTGATCGATCCGGTCCTGGAGTCGGTGGCGGCGCGCTGGTCGGTCGGGCGGATGGCGGCGGTCGACCGGGCGATCCTGCGCGTGGCGACGTACGAGCTGTTGTACGACGACACGCCGGAGGCGGTGGCGGTGTCCGAGGCCGTGGAGCTGGCCAAGCAGTACTCGACGGCCGAGTCGCCGGGGTTCGTGAACGGCCTGCTGGGCGCGATCGCGCCGCGCCGGGCGGGCGCTGACGGGGCCGAGGCGGGCAAGGGGCGCCGCCCGTCCCGCCCGCCGGCACGACCGGCGGGCGATCCGCCCCGGCGGCGGAGCGAGAAGGCGTGACGGCGCGGGCGCTGGGCGGACGGGCGCTCGCCCAGGGCGTGCGCGAGACGGTGGCGACGCGCCTCACGCGCCACCTCGATGCGGGCGGGCGGCCGCCTCGGGTTGTCGCCTTCACCGTCCGTCCCGATCCGGCCGTGCGGGCCTACCTCGACGGCCAGGCCCGCGCCGCGGCCAAGGCCGGTCTGGCCTGGCGGATCGAGGCCGGCGACGGGGACGAGTCGACGGCGCAGGCGCGCGACCGCCTCGCCCGCCTGTGCGACGACCCGGCCGTCGACGGCGTGGTCGTCGCCTGGCCGATGCCGGCCGGGGTGGACGGCGAGCGCGTGCTCGAGGCGCTCGACCCGCACAAGGACGTCGACGCGCTCGGCCCGGCCTGCCTGGGCCGCCTGGCCGTGGACCGGTCCGCCCGCGCCCCGGCCACCGCGCGCGCCGTGATGGCCGTGCTGCAAGACGGCGTGGGGGAGCTTGCCGGCCGGCGGGTGACCCTGGTGGGCAAGGGGCGGACCGCGGGTATGCCGACCCTGTTCCTTCTCCTGCACGCCGGCGCGGTGGTGGAGGTCCTGCACAGCCGGGCCGGCGACCTCGGCCCGCGTGTGCGCGAGGCCGACATCCTCGTCAGCTGCGTCGGGCGTCCCGGCCTCGTGCGTGCGGCCGACGTGCGACCGGGCGCGGTCGTTGTCGACGTCGGCATGGCCGAGGTGGAGGGCAGCCTGGTCGGCGATGTCGAGCCGGCCGTTGCCGACACCGCCGCCGCCTACACGCCCGTGCCGGGCGGCGTGGGACCGGTCACGCTGGCGCTCCTCCTCGACAACGCGCTCGCGGTGGCGGGCGCATGAGCGGCGTCTCGCAGGCTGCCGCCCAGGCCGCCCTGAGCCGGGTGTTCAGCGTCTCCCAGCTCCTCCGGGCGGTGCGGGCGCGGATCGAGTCGGAGCCGCTGTTCGAGAGCGTGTGGGTGCGCGGCGAGATCTCGACCTTCAAGCTCCATCCGCCGTCGGGCCACCGCTACTTCACCCTCAAAGAGGGAACGGTGTCGATCCGCTGCGTCATGTTCCAGAGCGCCGGCCGCTCGCTCCAGTTCGAGCCCCAGGCCGGCATGGACGTGCTCGTGCGGGGCGAGATCACCCTGTACGAGCGCGACGGCAGCGCCGAGCTGGTGGCCCAGGAGATCGTGCCCGGCGGCGAGGGCGCCCAGTTCCTCGCCCTCAAGGCCCTTCGCGAGCGGCTCGAGCGCGAGGGCCTGTTCGCCGACGCGCGCAAGCGCCCGCTTCCCGTCCTGCCGCGACGGGTGGGCGTGGTCACGTCGCTGTCGGGCGCCGCCCTGCGCGACGTGATCGCGGTGGTGCGCCGGCGCATGCCGACCGTCGGCATCCTGGTGGCGCCGTGCCAGGTCCAGGGCGAGGCGGCCGCGGGCGAGATTGTCGCCGCCCTGGGCCGGGTCGGCGCGGCCGACGTCGACGTGGTCATCGTCGGCCGCGGCGGCGGCGCCGCCGAGGACCTCGGTGCGTTCAACGCCGAGGCGGTGGTGCGGGCGGTCGCGGCCTGCCCCGTGCCGGTGATCGCCGCCGTCGGCCACCAGACCGACTGGACCCTCGTCGACCACGCCGCCGACCGGCGCGCGCCCACGCCGAGCGCCGCCGCCGAACTCGCCGTGCCCGACGGTCTCGCCCTCCAGGCCGCCCTGGCCACGGCCCGCCTGGCCCTGGGGCGGGCGTTGCGCCAGCGCCACCGGCGCGAGGCGCTGCGCCTGCAGGCGGCCTGGCGCAGTGCCGCCCTGCGGCGCCCGCGCGCCCTCGTCGAGCGCGAGGCGCAGCGCCTGGACGCGCTCGAGCGGCGCCTGGGCGCGGTGTCGCGCCTGCGCGTCGAGCGCGCCTGCGCCCGCCTCACCCGCAGCGCAGAGCGGCTGGAAGCGCTGTCGCCGCTCGCAGTGCTGGCCCGCGGCTATGCCGTCGTGCGGCGACCGGACGGCACGACCGTGACCCAGGCCGGGCAGGCGGCCACGGGCGATCGCCTGGACGTGCGGCTGGCCGACGGAAGCCTCGCGGTGCGGGTCGAGTCGGTCGAAGTACGGCGAGGGGCGGGGGACGGGACCGGCGAACCAGGAGCGGACAAGGAGTGACGGCCATGGCCCAGGCACAGGCGGCGGACGAGTCGCCGGAGATCGAGTTCGAGGCCGCCATGGAGCGGCTGGAGGCGATCGTGTCCCAGCTCGAGGGCGGCGACCTGAAGCTGGCCGACTCGCTCGCCCTGTACGAGGAGGGCGTGCGCCTCGCCCGCATCGCCCAGCGCCACCTCGAGGGCGCGGAAGGGAAGATCGAGGCGCTGCTCGCGGACGGCTCGCTCGTCGACGTTGCGCCCGAGGACGGGCGCGCCGCCGGATCCGCCTGATGGACGGCGGCGCCGCCCATCTGCAGGCGTGGCGGCAGACCCTGGAGCGCCGCCTGCCGGAGGCCCTGGCCGACGCGCCGGACGGCCTGCGAGAGGCCATGGCGTATGCCCTGACCGGCGGCGGCAAACGCCTGCGGCCGATGCTCGTGCTCGGCGGCGCCGTCGCCGCGTCCGGCGGCGACCCGCCGGCGCTGGCCTGGCACGCCGCGGTGGCGATCGAGTGCGTACACGCCTACTCGCTCGTCCATGACGACCTGCCGGCGATGGACGACGACGATATGCGGCGAGGGCGGCCCAGCCTCCACCGCGCGTTCGGCGAGGCGACGGCGATCCTCGCCGGCGACGCGCTCCAGGCGGCGGCGTTCGCGGTTCTCGCGCGCTGCGGCTGGGACGCTCCCGCCGCCCTGTCGCTGGTCGGAGAGCTGGCCGACGCGGCCGGCGCCGCCGGCATGGTCGGCGGACAGGTCCTCGATCTTTCCCTCGACGCCGGCGCGGACCGCGACGCGGTGGCGGCGATGCACGCGCGCAAGACCGGCGCCCTGTTCCTCGCCGCCGCCCGGATGGGCGGCCTCGCGGCCGGCGCCGACGGTCCCGCCGCCGCCGCCCTCGACCGCTTCGGCCGCGCGTTCGGGGCCCTGTACCAGGCGGTCGACGACCTGGCCGATGCGGACGAGGACGATCCCGTCCGTCCGTCCCTGGTGCGGGCCCTCGGCGCGGCGGCGGCGACGGCCTACGCGCACGAGCTGGAGGGCCGGGCCCGCGCCGCCCTCGTCGCCCTGGGTGAACGGGCGGGCGCGCTCTACGCCCTTGTCGACGAGGTGGCGACCATGCTCGTGCCGGCAGGGGAGGGGTAGCGTGGCCACCGCCGGCGACGACGCCCCCAGCGTCGAGGCGGTCCGCCGCGCGTGGGACGCCAACGCGGCGTTCTGGGACGAGGCGATGGGCGAGGGCAACACCTTCCACCTGCGCCTGGTGCGCCCGGCCACCGAGGCCCTCCTGGCTGCGCGCGCGGGCGAGCGGATCCTCGATGTGGGCTGCGGCAACGGCCTGTTCGCCCGCCGCCTGGCCGGCATGGGCGCGCGGGTGACGGCGTGCGACGCGAGCGTTGCCATGCTCGCGCGGGCGCGTGCCTACGGCGACGGTGACGGGCGGATTGCGTACGCGCACGTCGACGCGACCGACGGGGGGGCGCTCGCCGCCTTGGGCGAGGGCACGTTCGACGCCGCGGTCGCCAACATGGTGCTGATGGACATCCCCGACATCGCTCCCCTGGCCCACGCCCTGCCGGGGCTGCTTCGCCCGGGCGGGCGGTTCGTCTTCTCGGTTGCCCATCCGTGCTTCCACTCGACGGCCACCGAGCGTGTCGTCGAGGAGCGCGAGCGCGACGGCGTGTTCGAGCGGATCGGCGCGGTGCGGGTGCGGCGCTACGCCAGCCTGGCGCCCGGACGAGGCGTCGCGATCGCCGGCCAGCCCGCACTGCAGTGGTACTTCGACCGCCCCCTCGCGGCCCTTTTCGAACCGTTCCTTGCCGCCGGTCTGGCCGTCACGGGCCTGCGCGAGCCCACCTGGCCGGAGGACCTGGCGACCGACGCCCTGGGGGCCGTGTGGGGCGAGATGCCGCCGGTGCTGGTCGTGCGCCTGGCGCGGCGGGACTAGACCCGCCGGCAAGGCTGGTCCGCGCACGGGCGAAGGGGTACAACGGGGGGAGGCGCGCAGCGTCCCCGCCCCGTCTGGGCCATGCGCCGCCCGCGAAGCGGAGGTGGCCGAGTGGCTCCCCCTTCCCGTGCCCGGGCCGCGACGACGCCCTGGACCGTGCGCTACCGCTGGCTCGTCGTCGTCGCCTGGCTCCTCATCCTGGTCGCGGCGGCGCCGTTCGCCCGCCGCGTCACGCACGGACTGACCCCGAGCGGCTTCGACACCCCGGGAAGCGCCGCCGTCTGGGCCGACAACCAGAGCGCCCGCCTGACCCCGCCGCCGGCGCCGACGCCGACCGCCCTGGCCGGGCTGTCGCTGCCCGCTGCCCGTGCCGCGGCGCGCGCGGCCGGCCTGCCGCCGGCCTGGCTCCACGCCGTGCCCGGCGGCGGTGTGGTCGCCCTGTTTCCGGCCGGCGCCACGGCCGCCCAGGGCGACCGCCTGGTTGCCGCCCTGCGCAGAAGGGGCGCCAGGGAGACGGCCCTCACGACAATCCAGTTCAACGACGTGCTCAACCGCGACGCCTCCTCGACGCTGGCGCACGCCACCGCCATCGCGCTGCCGATCATGCTCGTGCTGCTCCTGCTCGTGTTCGGCTCGCTCGGCTCGGCCGTGCTTCCCCTGATCGTCGCCCTCGTCGGCGCCGTCGTCTCCCTGGCCGTGATCGACCTGCTCGAGCCGTACCTTACCCTGTCCACCTACCTCACGGACATCGCCGGCCTGCTCGCCCTTGGCGTGGGCGTCGACTACGCCCTGTTCATCAGCTCGCGCTTCCGCCAGGCCCTGGGGCGCGCCGGCAGCGCCGCGCCGACCGGGCCGGCGGTGGGCGAGGCGATGGCGACGGCCGGCCGCTCGGTGCTGTTCTCGGGCCTTGCCGTGGCGCTGGCCGTATTCAGCCTGGCCCTGGGCGCCAACGCATACTGGCTTGGCCTTGCCGTGGGCGGCGCCGTCACCGTGGGCGCCGTCCTGCTTGCCACGCACACCCTCCTGCCGGCCCTCCTGGGCCTGATGGGGCGGGGCGTGGAGTGGGGACGCATCCCGTTCGTCCGGGTCCACGCGCGCGAGGCGGCGCCGTCCACCCGCACCGGCCTGTGGGCGACGCTGTCGCGCTGGGCGACCGCCGCGCCGGCCTGGTCGGTCGCCGCCGCCTGCCTCGCCCTCCTCGTGCCGGCGTACTTCGCGCCCTCGATCGGCCTGCGCATCCCGGCCAACCTGCCGAGCATGCTGCCGCGTGCGTCCCTGCTCCACCGGGCCGCCCTCGTGCAGCAGCAGGTGGAGGGGGCGGGCGTGGCGGCGCCGGTCGTCGTGGCCGTGCGCCTGCCCGTGCCCGTGACGTCGCCGGCGGCGTGGACCGCGGCGGCGCGCCTTACCCGCCGCCTGCGGGCGATGCCCGACGTGGCCTCGGTGGCCTCGCCGTCGGCGGGCGGCGCCACGCCGGCGCAGCTCGCCCTCCTCAGCCGGGCGCTCGAACAGGCGCCGGTGCCGGGCGACGCGCCGGCCCCGGCCCAGGCGCTTCGCAACTTCGTCAGCCCGCGCGTCGACAGCCGTCTGCTCGTCCTGTACGTGACGGCGCAAAGCGATCCCAACGCGGCCGCGTCGCGCGCGCTCGTCGCGCGCATGCCGGCGGTGGCACGGGCCGCCGTTCCCCACGGCAGCCGGGTGGGTATCGGCGGGGCGGTCGCCTACCTGGCCGACTTCGACCACTTCACCCAGGGCCGCCTGCCGATCATCGGCGCGGCCGTGGCGGCGGTGGCGTTCCTCGTCCTGTCCGTGGCCACGGGATCCATCCTCCAGGCGCTCCTCGGGGTCGCCGTCGATGCCCTCGTCGCCGCCGCGACGGCCGGCATCCTCGTGCTCACGATCCAGCGCGGTGGACTGGGCTTCGCCCCTGCGGTGCCCAACCTGGCCGTGACGCCGATCGTCTTCGTCCTCCTGTTCGGGTTGTCCATGGACTACGAGGTGATCCTCCTCCACCGGATCCAGGAGGCGCTTGTCGGAGCCCGAACCAGCGCAGAGGCGGCGCGCGACGGGCTGTGGGTGACGGGCGGGATGATCACCGGTGCGGGCCTCATCATGGTGACGGTGTTCATCGTCCTCCTCACGAGCCCGCTCGAGATCCTCCAGACGCTGGGCCTGGGCATGGCGGCGGCGATCCTGTTCGACACCTGGATCGTGCGCACGTTCATCGTGCCGGGGCTGACCGCCCTCTTGCGGACGCATGCGTTCTGGCCGTGGGGAGGGCGTCCCGGTCCGACCGCCGCCGCCCGGCCGGCCGCACCCTGACGAAGCGGCGGCCGGTCCCGACGCACGCATCCGGAGGTGGGCCGTGGAGCACGAGCAGGAGTACGAGCGCGCCCGTACCCGCGCCGTCGAGGCGGCGACGCCGGTCAACCGGCGCAACTGGGACGACCGGGCGAGGGTCCATGGGCAGGACCGCTACTACGACGTGGCCGGGTTCCTCGCCGGCGCGAGCCCCCTGCGGACCCTGGAGCGGAGGCTATGCGAGGACGTGGCGGGGCGCGACCTTCTCCATCTGCAGTGCCACTTCGGCCTCGACACCCTCGGCTGGGTACGTCTCGGGGCGCGCGCCGTCGGCCTCGACTTCTCGCCCGTGGCGATCACGCGTGCCCGCGAGCTCGCCCGCGAGGCAGGCCTGCCGGCGACGTTCGTGTGCGCGGACGTGCTTGCGCCGCCGGCGGACCTGGCGGGCCGGTTCGACCTGGTTGTGGCGACGTATGGCGTCTTGTGCTGGATCGGCGCCATGGACCGCTGGGCACGCACCGCGGCGAATGCCCTGCGGCCGGGCGGGCGGCTGGTCCTGGTCGACGGCCACCCGCTCATGCAGATGTTCGATCGCCGCGACCCGCTCGTCCTCGACTTCCCGTACGGCGACGACGGCCCCCACCGATTCGCCGGGGTCGGCACGTACGCCGATCCGCAGGCCGTGCTGGCGCACCCCGAAACCGTGCAGTGGGCGCACTCGGTCGGAGAGATCGTGACCGCACTGTGCCGCGCCGGCCTGCGCGTTGTCGAGGTCGCAGAGCACCTCGACAGCGAGGCCGACGAGCGGCCGGGCGTCCTCGTCGCGGGCGACGACGGGCGCTGGCGCCTGCCCGTGGCGGGCCAGAACCTGCCGGTGCTGCTGAGCGTGGTGGCGGTGAAGGGCTAAGGGCCGCCGTGGCCGGCCCCCGGGCACCCCGGCCCCCCGGCCCGTCGGCCCGTCGGCCTCGACCGGGACGACAAGCGGCCGCCCCCCGGCCGTGTGACCGGGGGGCGGCGCGGTGGCTGTCGGGGCCGAACCGTCAGCTGTACGAGATGCGCGGATCGAGCACGGCGTAGATGATGTCGACGACCAGGTTGATCACGACCACGGCCGTCGCCGTGTAGGTCGTCTCGCCGACGATCACGGTCGGGTCGAGGTTGCCCAGGGCCTGGTTCGCGAGCAGTCCGAGGCCCGGGATGCCGAACACCACCTCGGTGACGATGAGGCCGCCGACGAGGCCGCTGAAGTCGATGCCCATCTGGGTGACGAACGGGATGAGCGCGTTTCGCACCACATGGCGGATGAGCACGGTCCGTTCGGCAAGCCCCTTGGCGTGGGCCGTCCGCACGTAGTCGAAGCTCATCACGTCGAGCATCGTCGACCGCAGCAGGCGGGCGTAGAAGGCCGCGCCCGTGATGCCGACGGCAAGCGCCGGCAGGACGAGCCCGGCGGCCGAGTAGCCGGTGATCGGGAACCACCCGAGGAGGTAGCCGAACACCAGGATGAGGAGCACCCCGAGCCAGTAGGTGGGCATCGAGATGCCGACCAGGGAACCGACCATGAGGGCGCCGTCCAGGCCCGAGCCGCGCCGGTACGCGGCGATGATGCCGACCGGCACGCCGATGAGAAGCTCGGCCGCGATCGCGCAGACCGCGAGCGACGCGCTCACCGGCACGGCCTGCTGGATCATGCTCAGGACCGGGCGGTTGTAGACGTACGAATAGCCCAGGTTGCCGTGCACCTCGCCCCACAGGAAGAGGAGGAAGCGCTGCCAGATCGGCAGGTACAGGTGTAGCGCCCGGGCCACGGCGGCGACCGTGGCGGCGGTGGCGTGCTGACCGGCGATCATGCGGGCGGGGTCGGGCGGGATGCCGAACGCGATGAGGTAGGTCACGGCGTTCACGCAGAACACCGCCACCAGGGCCCACAGCGCGCGTCGAACGACGTAGTTGGTCACCGTCCGCCCTCCCGGCCCGGCACTAGTGCTTGATGTACATGTCCTGGATGATCGGCGACCGCACGGGGTGGACGAAGACGTTCACGTTGTGCGGGTACACCCAGGGCTGCACGAACGAGTCCTGGATCGGGTAGAACATCGGCACCCACGGCGCCTGGGCGATCTCGATCGCCTGCGCCTCGTCGTACAGCTTGGTCCGCTCGGCCTGCTGGCTGGCCGGCAGGGCGTCGGCCTTCTCGACCAGCTTGTTGAACGCCGGGTCGTTCCAGGCGGCGACGTTCAGGCTGCCGATCGTCTGGCCGTCGAGGAGGTTGAACAGGAAGTCCTGCGGGTCGGGGTAGTCCTGGAACCAGTCGACCCAGGCCATCTCGAACGGGTTCTTCGGGTCGGCGGTGTACGAGAAGTAGGCGCCGCTCTGGGCGATGTTCTTGAGCACCACCTTGATCCCGACGGCGGCCAGCTGGGCCTGGATGTTCTGGGATACCGCCTGGACGAACGGCCGGCTGGTCGTGTAGTCGAGCGTCATCGTGAAGCCGTGCGGGTAGCCGGCCTGGGCGAGGAGCTTCTTCGCCAGGGCGGGGTCGTACTTGTACGGCTTGATGCCGGGCTCGTAGCCGGCCATCTTGGGCGGCAGCGGCTGGCTCATGACGCTGCCCAGGCCGTTGATGAGTCGCAGGGCGGCGGTGCGGTTGATCGCGTAGTTGACCGCCTCGCGCACCTTGAGGTTGTTGAACGGCGCCTTGGACACGTTGAGGGCGTAGTACCAGATGTAGTTGGTCGCCTGCTTGTACAGGTCGGCCATCATGCCGGGCGTGTTGAGCGCGGACAGGTACGTGCCCTGGTCGGGCAGCCAGATCATGTCGACCTTGCCCTGCTTGAACAGGAGGAACTGGCTCGAGTACGGCACGTTGACGTTGAACACGACCTTGGCGATCTTGGCCGGGTTCGGGCGGTGGTAGTAGGGGTTGGGCATCAGCACCATCTGCTTGTTCTGGTGCCAGTACGACAGCTCGTACGGGCCCGAGCCGACGGCGTGGAGCTGGTAGTTGATCACGCCGTACTTCTGCACGACGGCCGGGTCGACGATCGCCGCCGACTCCAGGGCGAGCTCGTTCAGGAAGTACGCCTGGGGCTGGAGGAGGTGGAACACGACGGTCGAGGCGTTGGGCGCGGTGAGGCCGCTCATGCCGGTCATGCCCTTGGGCGGCGCCTTGCCGCCGTTGAACCAGGCGTTGTAGCCGACGATGTCGTTGTACGAGCTACCGTAGGGCGCCGCGCCCTTGGGCCCGGCGGCGTTGCCGGCGCTTACCCGGTTGATGCTGTACACGACATCCTGGGCCGTGACGGGGTCGCCGTTGGAGAACCGCAGGCCCTTCATCAGGTGGAACGTGTAGACGAGGCCGTTGGGGCTCACGGTCCAGGTCGCGGCCTGGGGGACGATGTTGGTGCCGTTCAGGCCGTATGTGACGAGGTTGTCATAGATGGCCTGCATGGGGATCGCGGACTGGGCGTCCTCCCAGTAGACGGGGTCGAGGGTCGGGAAGTCGGCGGCAAAGTCGACGGTAAACGTACCGGACGGGGCGGCGGGGCGGATGTGGCCGCGGGCGGCCGCAAGCGCGCCCGGCAGGGCGGTCGCGGCGACCAGGGCCAGGGCACCCAGGGCGCCGGCCACGTGCCGGACTCCGGGTGCGAACAGGCGGGACAACGTTACTCCTCCTCCAGCGTGGCATCGGCACAGGCGGCGGGACCGGACAGCCTCGACCTTGCGCTGCCCGCCCTCACCCCCTCGCCGTGCGCGGATTCATTGCGTCGTTCAGGCCGTCGCCGAACAGGTTGAAGCCCAGCGTGGCCAGTGCCAGCATCACGCCGGGCCAGATGAGCAGGTAGGGGTCGACGAGGTAGAAGGACAGCGAGGCGCCGAGCATCTTGCCCCAGGACGGGACCGGGTCGGGCACGCCGGCACCGAGGAAGCTCAGTGCCGACTCGAGGAGGATGTTGTTCGCGACCTGGAGCGTGCCGTAGACGAGGATCGGCGAGACCACGTTGGGCAGGACGTGCAGGAGCATGATCCGCACCGGCGAGGCGCCGAGCGAGCGGGCCACGTCGACGTATTCGTTCTTCGACACCGACAGGGTCTGGCCGCGGGCGATGCGGGCGATGCCCGGCCAGGCGAGGATGCCGATCGAGGTGAAGACGGTCGCGACGGTGCGCTCGGGGACCACGCTGTCGATCAGGATGACGAAGAGGATGATCGGGAAGGCGAGCATGATGTCGGTGACGCGCATGAGGACGTTGTCGACCCAGCCGCCGAGGTACCCGGCGCTGACGCCGACGACGACCCCGATGACGAGCGAGATGAGCGTCGCCATGACGCCGACCTCCATCGACACGCGGGCGCCGTAGATGAGGGCGCTCAGCTCGTCGTGGCCGACGCCGTCGGTGCCGAGGAAGAACGGCATGTGCCAGGTCGGGCGCAGCGGCGCGCCGTCGAGGGGCATGGCGTTGATGTACTCGGTGATGTACCCGTGGGGGGCGATCTGGGGCGCGAACACGGCCAGGATCGCCATCGCGACGACGATCCCGAGGCCGACGACGGCAAGGCGGTTCTTGCGGAACCGCTGCCAGAACACGAGCGCCCGCGAGGGTTCGGCCGACGCGGCGGGCACGCCGACGGCCCGAGGTGTCGGAACAGTCGCACTTGCCAGGGTGCGTCCTCCTTGGCCGTCGGCGTTGCGCCGGCTCGCGTCGGCCCGGCGCGGCCGCACGCGCAGCCGTCTTCGTGCGGGTGTGCGCGAGGCGGCGAAGCCGATGGCGATCGACGTCGCTTCGACACGAGCGCACGCCGGGCCTGCCGCGGGCCGTCCGCCAAGCTTCGTGCCGGCGCCGGTGGTATACTCGACGCCGTCGGGTGGCGCAGTATCCTAGTGCGCCTCGCCTCCCCCAAGGCGGTGGTAAAAGGCCGTCGAGGGCAAATCGATGAAGTCCCTGGTGGTTGCTTGGTGCGCCCAGCGCCGGGCGCTGCTGGGGGTTAAGGAGACGGGGTCGGTCGCAATGGCATGCGGCTTACGCCCTCCTCCGTGGAGACCCGTTCACGTGGGGCCCGACCTACGGTGCGGGATAGAACCTGCATGCGGTGCGTGCGCGCGTTAGCGCGGCAGCGCGCTGTGTGCAGCGTAGCCTGCCTTGCGTGGGTGTGGCGGACGGCATCGCCAGAAACCGCATCTGCTACAGAGGCTAAGGGAGCAGCGAGGCGTCGAGGAAAGCTCCTAGGCTGTTCCACGGGAGGCCGGGCGGGGATTACAGTGCGGACTCAGTGGTCGTCCAGCAGCGCCGGCGGCGACGCGGCGCGGCGATCGGGGAAACGGGGAAACCCCGCCGGCGGCAACGCCGGCGCCAGTCGCGGGGGAAAGCCCGCTGGACCTAAGCCGCAGCGTTTACCCGCCCGGCCGCCACCCGGTTCGAAGTTTGTGCGCCGCCGACCGGCGTTGCGCGTCCGCTCCGGCTTCGGAGTGGGACGGCGGGCGCTCGTCATGGCGGCGCTATCTCTTGTTGTCAGCGCCCTCGTCCTGCTCGGCACGCAGCGTGCGCTGCCCGGGCCGGCCGGCCTCTACGTGGCGGTCGGCCTGGTCGCGGGCGTGCTCGCGGTCGGCTTGGTGTTCGACATGGTCGGCGTCAGCGTGGCGGCCGTCGGCGCCGGGCCGTTTCACGCCCGCGCGGCCCGCAGCCTGCCGGGCGCGGCGCAGTCCCTGCGCCTGATCGCGCACGCCGACCAGGTGGCCAACTTCTGCCTCGACTTCGTCGGCGACGTGTCGGGCACCCTGACCGGCGCGATGGCGACGGCGGCCGCCTACCGCCTGACGGGCGGCGGCGACCCGGTGTTGTGGGGGGCGATCGCGGTCGGCGCCGTGGCAGGGGCGAACGTGGGCGCCAAGGCGGTGGCCAAGTCGGTCGCCCTGGCGGATCCCGTCGTCGTGGTGCGCATCGCGGGCGAAGTGCTATTCTGGGCCGAACGGGTCGGCGTGCCGCCGATCCTTGCCGGAAGGCGGCGTGGCGCGCCGCGCCGCAGGCCGAGCGGGGGCGGCGCCGGGAGGGGAAGGTAGCATGGGCGTTCTCGACCACGTGGACAGCCCGGCGGATCTGGCGGCCCTGTCGGAGGCCGAACTGGACGCGCTGGCGCGCGACATCCGCCAGGTCATCATCGACACCACGGCACGAAACGGCGGCCATGTGGGCTCCAGCCTGGGCGCCGTCGAGTTGGTGCTTGCCCTGCACCGGGTGTTCCCGGACCCGGCCGACGTGCTCGTCTTCGACGTCGGCCACCAGGCGTATGCGCACAAGCTCATCACCGGCCGGCGCGAGCAGTTCGGCACGATTCGCCAGCGCGGCGGCCTGTCCGGCTTTCCGCGCCGGGCCGAGTCGCCGTACGACGCCTACGGCACGGCCCACGCCTCGACCGCCATCGCCGCCGCGCTCGGCTTCGCCAAGGCGCGCGACCTCGCGGGCGCACGCCACGGCGTCGCCGTCCTCGTCGGCGACGGCGCGCTGACGGGCGGCCTTGCCTTCGAGGCGCTGAACAACGCGGGCATGCTCGGCACCGACATGGTCGTCCTGCTCAACGACAACTCGATGTCGATCTCGCCCAACGTGGGCGCCCTGTCCACCTACCTGACCCGGATCCGCAGCGCACCGAGCTACAACCAGGTGAAGCGCGACCTGGAGGCGGCGCTGCGCGCGATTCCGGTCGTCGGCAGCCGCACCGCCCGCGCCGCCGAGCACCTGAAAGAAGGCCTTCGGCACGTGATCGTGCCCGGGTCGTTTTTCGAGGCGCTGGGCTTTCGCTACCTCGGCCCGATCGACGGCCACGACCGGGCCCTGGTCGAGGACATCCTGCGCCGTGCCCGGTCCCTTGGCGGACCGGTTGTCGTGCATGCCGTCACGGAGAAGGGTCACGGCTTCGCACCCGCGTCGACGGCGCGCGACCGGTTCCACGGCGGCGGCCCGTTCGACCCGGTCACGGGCAAGTCGCTCGGCGGCAAGTCGCTCCGGCCGAGCTACAGCCAGGCGTTCGGGGAGATCTGCGTGCGCCTCGCCCGGGGCGACGACCGCGTCGTCGCGGTCACCGCGGCGATGGAGGACGGGACGGGCCTGGGGGCGTTCCACGCCGCGTTTCCGAGCCGCTTCTTCGACGTCGGCATCGCCGAGAACTACGCCGTGACGTTCGCCGCCGGCATGGCGGCCTCGGGCATGCGGCCGATCTGCGCGATCTACTCGACGTTCCTCCAGCGCGCCTACGACATCGTCATCCACGACGTGGCGCTGCAGCGTCTGCCCGTCCTGTTCTGCCTGGACCGGGCCGGGATTGCCGGCGAGGACGGCCAGACGCATCACGGCGCGTTCGACATCGCCTATCTGCGCGCGGTCCCGGACCTGGTCGTGGCGGCGCCGCGCGACGCGGCCTGGCTGCGCGACCTGATGGCGGCCGCCCTGGCCTCGGACGGGCCGTGGGCGGTGCGCTACCCGAAGGGCAGCGTGCCCGACGTGGCGTTCGACGGTCCGCCCCGGCCGCTCGAGGTGGGCCGGGGCGAGGTGCTGCGCCAGGGGCCGGACGTGAGCCTGGTGGCGCTGGGGAGCATGGTCGGCGTGGCGATGGAGGCCGCGTCGCTCCTCGCCCGTGACGGCATCGAGGCGCGCGTCGTCGACGCCGTGTTCGTGAAGCCCCTCGACGCCGGGCTCGTCTGCGCCGCGGCGCGGGAGACGGGCGCGGTCGTCACCCTCGAGGAGGGGACGCTCGCCGGCGGGTTCGGCGACGCCGTGCGGGCGACCCTGGACGGTGCGGGCCTGGGTGCGGTGCCGTTCGCCCGCATCGGGCTCGAGGACGCGTTCGTCACGCACGGGGAGCGCCAGGCGCTCCTTGCCGAGCTGGGCCTGGACGCGGCCGGCGTCGCGGCGCGGGTGCGCCAGGTCCTGGGCACGGCGGTTGCGCCACGGCCCCAGAGCGCGCGTCGACACTCGCCCACTCGTGTCGTCGGCGGGGAGGCGGAGGGCGGCGCCTCGTAAAATGGCCGGCGGGCCACGGCCGATAGAGCGGCTCGACGCGCACCTCGTCGCCCGCGGCTTCTATGTGACCCGGTCCCAGGCGGCGGCGGCGGTCCTTGCCGGCGACGTGCAGGTCGAGGGCCTCGTCCGGCCGCGTCCCGGCGACAAGGTCCAGGGCGAGCCGGCCGTCACGGTGCGCACGCCCCAGCGCTACGCCTCGCGGGGCGGCCTCAAGCTCGAGGCCGCCCTCGACCGGTGGCCGGTGCCCGTGACGGGCGCGGTGTGCGCCGACCTGGGCGCCTCGACCGGCGGCTTCACCGACTGCCTGCTGCAGCGCGGCGCGCGGCGGGTGTATGCCATCGACGTCGGCCACGGCCAACTCGCCTGGAAGCTGCAGATCGACCCGCGGGTTGTCGTGCGGGACCGGACGAACGCGCGCTACGTGCGCGCCGCCGATCTGCCGGAGGCGGTTACCGTGGTCACGGCCGACCTCGCCTTCATCTCGCTCACCAAGGTCGCCGCGGCGATCGCCGAGCTGGCCGGGTCGGGCGGCCACGTCGTGTGCCTGGTCAAGCCCCAGTTCGAGGCCGGGCCGGAGCGCGTCGGCCGGCGCGGCGTGGTGCGCGACCCGGCGGTGTGGCGCGACGTTCTCGAGGGCGTGACCGCTTCCCTCGCCGGGGCCGGTCTCGTGCCGCGGGCCGTCATGGCGTCCCCGGTCCTGGGCCCCGAGGGCAACGCCGAGTTCCTGCTCTGGGCGGCCGGACCGCAGGCGTCGGTCGCGGCCGGCCCCGGACCGGACCCAGATGCGGCCGTCGAGGCGGCGCGCGCCCTTAGCGCCGGTCGCTGACGCCGCCCCGGCGCGGCGGGGCGGGATCGACGTCGACGCCCGCAGCAAGCCCGGGGGCGAGCCGGGTCGCCTCTTCGCGGGCGGTGAAGCTCATGCAGTGGACGCGGTCGGTCGTGGTCGGATGGTCGACGGTAGCCAGGATGCGGATGTTGGCCTTGGCGCAGCGCTCGTCCGCGTTGTGCACGCAGTCCGTCACGCCGCAGAAGATCTCGGTCAGGGCCGTCCCCCCTCTCGGGGAGTGTTGCCTTGCCCGGGTGGGCTATGCCGGCCTGGTCGGGACGGCCCGTGGCCGCGGCCCGGGCGCCAAGGACCCGACCTGCCGGCGCGCCGGGGCCGCATCCGTGGGCCGGCCGCCCGCTGCGGCCACGCCGGGGGGCGGTACCGCTGGGGCTCCTGCAAGGAACCAGGGCGGCTTGCGGCTACCCTGTCCGCCCGCGCCGGGCTGCGGGCCGGGTTAGGGGGGCGCGCCGCGGCCTTCGGCGTGTCACAAGGTGCGCCGCATCAGGCTGAACGACTGCCCGGTGGGACCCGGTTCGGGGTGCGTGGCCAGGAACAGGGCCAGGGGGGCCACGTCCTCGGGCGTCTTGATCCACTCGGTGGCGATGGTGAACACGCCGTCGGGGTCGGGGTGTTCGCGCGCCGCCCGGGTATCGACGGGACCGGGAATGAGCTCGTTCACGCTGATGCGGTCCGCGACGAGCTCGTCGGCCAGCACCCGGGTGAGCATCCACAGGCCCGCCTTGGAGCACGCGTAGGCCGACTGGCGCGCCATGCCGTGGTGGCCGAGGCCGGATCCGACCAGGACGATCCGGCCGCCGCCGCGCCGCTTGAGGAGCGGGATCGCCGCCCGGGCGCAGTGGTACGCGCCGAACAGGTTGACCTCCAGAACGCGCGTCCACGCGGCGGCGTCGCTGCGCTCGACCGACGCCACCGGCCCGCCCACACCGGCATTCAGCACGGCGAGGTCCAGACCGCCGAAGCGCTCCCCCAGACTGCCGAAGACCCGGGCGACCGTGTCCGGGTCGGTCACGTCGCACACCAACGGCACGCTCTCGCCGCCCGCCGCGCGGATGCGCCCGGCGGTGTCGCCGATCTCGTCCTCCGTCCGGGCCAGGCACGCCACGGCGGCGCCCGCCTCGCCATACGCCAGGGCGATCGCCTGGCCGATGCCGCGGCCCGCCCCCGTGACGACGGCCACCTTGCCGGAAAGGGCTCCCATCCCGTCACCTCCGCATGTCGATAGCGCGCACTTGGCGCACGGGCGGCCGGTTCCCTGCCCGGATCGCCGCGCCGCCGCCGACGGCCCCCATGTCGGCCCGATCGCCCCGACCGGACGGGACGGACGTTCGACGCGCAACCGGGGCCGCGGGCAGGGAGCGGCCAGGGTGGATGGGCGGTCCGGCCGGGCCTGCAGGTGCATCGGCCGCGCTCCGCTCTGCCCCCCGCCTGCGGCCGCCGGTTCGTCGCATCGCGCGGCCCGGTGGGCGCGACAGCGCGGGCGGTCTTCCGCCCCGGGCGCCGGCTTCGCTCCCCGCCGTACAGACAGGGCGGCCGGGTTGGGCGCGGCGATGTGCTGCCCGGACCTCGCCTGGCCACAGCGCGCCCGAACCCGTGCGCGGTGAACCGGCACCCGGAGCGGCAGCGTCGCCACGCACGCGACAACCGCCAGCCCAGGGGGGGTCGACCGGGCCCGGCCCGTTTCGAACCGCGCCGCACCGGGTCACACGGGCAGGGCCGTGGGCGTTCTCGCCGTTGCCGTGCGACCGTCCGAAGCCGGGCCGCCCCTGCGCGCCAGCCGGCAGCCGGGGCACCCCTCAGTAGTGCAGGAGAATCCGCTGCAGGGCGTTGTCATGGATGAGGTGCCAAATGAACCACGCCGCGCCGAGCACGAACGCCACCACGATCCACCACAAAAGCTTGCCGTACTGGGGTTTCTCCATGGCCACCCAGAAGGCGGCGATCGCCAAGAGGAGGTTTGCCACGAAGTAGGCGACGAGGAGGAGCACGTCGTTTCCCCCTTGCGCGTCACACGGTCCGCACGGCGCCCGGGGGCAGCTCGCCGCCCGTCAGGAGGGCGGCCAGGGCCCGGGCCGCAGTCTCGGCCATGGCCGCCCGGGTCGGTCCGGTGGCGCTACCCAGGTGGGGCGCGGCCACCACCCGTTCGTGCCGCAGCACCGGGTGGTTCGGGTCGACCGGTTCGCGCGGGTACACGTCGAGGCCGACGCCGGCCAGGTGCCCGCTCGCCAGGCAGGCGTCGAGGGCGTCGAGGTCCAGGGCGTCGCCCCGTCCGGCGTTCACGAGCACCGCATGGCGGGGCAGGCGGGCAAGGGCGCGGGCGTCGAGGATGCCCCGCGTCTCGGGCGTCGAGGGCAGGACGGCGACGAGGATGTCGCTCTCGGCGAGGAGTTCGTCCAGGCTGCGGTAGCGCGCCCCCTGGGCGAGGTCGTCCGCCAGCGGGCGCCGGTTGTGGTACTGGACGGTCATGGCGAAGCCGCGCGCCCGCCGCGCCACGGCCTGGCCGATGCGGCCCATGCCGAGGATGCCGAGGCTGCGTCCGTACACGGCCTGCCCGAGCAGGTAGAACGGCGACCACTCGGGCCACGTGCCGGCGCGCAGCGCGCGCTCGCCCTCGCCGAGGCGGCGGGCGGCCGCGAGGAGGAGGGTCCAGACCATGTCCGCGGTGCCCTCGGTGAGTACCGGGCCGACCGTCACGACGGGAATGGCGCGGGCACGCAGGGCGTCGAGGTCCATGTGGTCGGCCCCGGCCGACATGCTGGCGACGTAGCGCAGATGGGGCGCGCCTCGCACGATGTCGGCCGTCAGCCGTTCGGCGATCGTGAGGAACACGCCGTCCGCCCTTGCGACCGCCTCGCGCCAGCGCTCGGGAGAGGGCGAGCGGTCCTCGGTGCTGACCCGGTCGAGTTCGGCGACCTCGGCCAGAATCTCGACGCTGCGGCCCGGGGCCGGGCGGCTCACGGCGACGCGTGGCCTGGACGTGGCGTTCCCTCCTTGTGCGTGGGCACGCAGGCGCGGGTCCGCCCCGGCGCGCGTGCGGTGATGGCACGTTCGCCCGGACGGACCCGCGGACCTGCCGCCGCCGGTGCGCTACTCGCGCAGGGCGTCGATGAGGAGGGCCGCCACCTCGGGCCGGCTGAACTCGGACGGCAGGGACTCGCCGGCGCGAAGGCGCCGGCGCACCTCGGTGCCGGACAGCTCGGCGCGTTCGGACGGCGCGTGCGGGCAGGTGCGCTCGGTGGCCATCGCCTGGCAGCGCCGGCAGTAGAAGGCGGGCGCGAACGGGAGGATCTGGATGCCGAGCGCGGGCGCCATGCGCAGCGCGTACTCCTGGGCGGCGAGGGGGGCGTAGTAGCCGCCCGCGCCGGCGTGGTCCCGGCCGACGATGAAGTGGGTGCAGCCGTAGTTCTTTCGCGCCCGGGCGTGGAGAACGGCCTCACGCGGGCCGGCGTAGCGCATCGCCGCCGGATAGCCGGCGAGGAGGACGCGCTCGGCCGGGTAGTAGTGGCGCAGGAGCATGTCGTACGCCCGCATGCGCACGTCCTCGGGGATGTCGTCGGCCTTGGTCGCGCCGACCAGGGGGTGGAGGAGGAGGCCGTCGACGATCTCGAGGGCGACCTTCTGGATGTACTCGTGCGCGCGGTGCACGGGGTTGCGGGTCTGGAAGCCGACAACCGTCCGCCAGCCGCGGTGGGCGATCTCCGCCCGCACGTCGGCCGGATCGAGGACGGCCGCGCGCTGGCTCGACGGCGGGCGCCGGAGCAGCGTCACCTTGCCGGCGAGGCGGTGGCGGGGCTGGGCGAGCAGGCGCGCGACGCCTGGGTGGGCCTCCTCGTCCGTGCCGTACAGGGCGCGCGCGGCGGCGGCCGGGTCGATCTCGTAGGCCGCGACCTGGTCCAGACGCCCGTACACCGTGCCATCCTCGCCGACGAGGGCGGCACTGCCCTGGCGGTGGGCGGCCTGGGCCTCCTCGGCGGTGGCCGGCAGGGCGATCGGCAGGCCGAACGGCGAGCCGTCGGCGAGGCAGCCGGTCTCCTCGACCGCACGGTGGTCCTCGGCGCCGACGAAGCCGTCGAGGGGGGAGTACGCGCCCACGGCGAGAAGTTCCAGATCGGAAAGGGCCGGCGCTTCCAGGCGGACGGGCGGCAGGCCGGCGACCGCCGCCTCGGCGGCGCCGGGGGCGGGGTCGACCGCGACGCGGTTGACCAGCGCCGTCTCGGACGCGGGTGTGGGCATGGCTTTTCCCCCTAAGTGGATCGGCAATATGTCTATACTAGCGCAGCAGCGCGGTGCCTGTCTGGCCGGGAGGTAGGGACGATGCGGGTAGGGTTCCTCGGTGCGGGTGTGATGGCCCGCGGCATGGTGAAGAATCTCCTCTCCCACGGGCACGAGGTGCGGGTGTACAACCGGACGCCGGAGCGCGTCGCCCGGCTTGTCGCCCTGGGCGCGATGGCCGCCGCGAGCCCGGCCGACGCGGCGCGCGGTGCCGACGTCGTGGCCTCGTGCGTCACGGACGGCGCGGCCGTGCGGGAGGTGTGGCTGGGGTCGGGCGGTGCCCTCGCGGCGACGGCGCCGGGCGCGCTCGCGATCGACCTGTCCACGATCGCCCCGGCCGATGCCCAGGCGCTGGCTCGGGCATGCCGGGAGGCGGGCGTCGCCTTCGTCGACGCGCCCATCACGGGCGGCGAGGCGGGCGCCGACGCGGGTACCCTCACGATCTTCGTCGGTGGGGAGGCGGACGACGTCGCCACCGCCCAGCCGTTCTTCGGGGCCATCGGCCAGGTCGTCCACCACGTCGGCGCCGTGGGCAGCGGCCAGGCGGTGAAGCTGGTGCAGAACCTCGTCGGCGGCCTGAACCTGCTGGCCGCCATCGAGGGCGGCGCCCTCGCCCAGGCGTACGGCCTGGAGCCCACCGCCGTCCTCGCCATGCTCGAGAAGACGACCGCCCAGTCGCGCTCGGCCGAGATCCTCCTCGACCGCCTGCGCACCGGCAACGTGCAGCCGGGGTTCTCGCTACACAACCGACTCAAGGACTTCCGTCTCGCCCTGGACATGGCCCACGCCGCCGCCTGTCCTGTGCCGCTCGCGGCCGCCGGCGCCCAGGCCTGCGTGCGTGCCGTGGCGCAGGGACTGGGCGACCTCGACCAGACCACCGTGTGGCAGACGGCCGCCGGGACGCGGGCGGCGGCGCGAGGGTAGGCGGGCGGCGGCGCGGCGACCGGGCGGTGCGATGCGGCGGCTGACCCGCGCGGTCGCGGCAGTCCTCGCGGCGGCGGCGGTGGCGCCCCTCGCCGTCGCACCGCCGGCGCTTCGGGCCGCGTCCATGATCCCCGTGGGAGTCGCCTTCCTGACGACCAGGGACGGCATCGTTGTGGAAAGCGACGGGCGCACGACGGCGGTCCTGACGACCTCCGACGGGGCGCGCTCTCTGGTCCTCCGGCGGACCCTGCGCGGGGACGCCTGGGGCGTCGGGGGCGGGGCCGGCGTGCTGTGGTTGCTCGTGGGGCCGTGCCCGGAGAGGGCGTGTGTCCGTTCGCGCGGGCGCCTGTACGTATCGGCCGACGGTGGGCGGACCTGGCGGGCGCGCGGCGCGCAGACGCTGGTCGCGGTGAGCCTTTTCGGCCGGTCCGGTGTGGCGATCGTGACCGGCGCCCGCCGGCCGATCCGGACGACGGTCGACGGGGGACGCCACTGGCGGGCCGTGGTCGACCCTTGCCGGGCCACGCCGGTGGCGGTGACGGCGAGCCCGCTCGAGCTCCTGTGCAGCGGCGGCCCGGCCACGGACATGGCGTTCAAGTGGCTCTATCGCAGCCGGAACGGCGGGCGATCGTGGCGCCTCATGAACCACGTCGTCGTGCCGCAGCGGCATCGGGCAGAGGGCACCCTGCCCCTTGTCGGCATCCCGGAAGGGATGGCGATCCTGCCCGCCGGCCTCGGCTGGATGTGGTTTGACCGGTTCGGGTTCGCCTCGACCGCGGACGGCGGACGGCGCTGGACCGTTCCCGCGTATGCCCTTGCCCACGGCGGCCAGTACAACGCGGGCCTGATGTCCGTCATCAACATCTCGCCGGTGCCGGGGAGCGGCTGGACCTACCTGCTCCAGCAGGCGCCCGTCGGCAGGGGTGAGGGCATCGTCCTCCTGCGGACCGGGGACGGGGGAGGGTCGTGGCACGTCGTGCGCACCTGGCCCGCCCCCGGATAGGCGACCGGCTCACGGTGGCGAAGAAGGACGGCCGGGCGTCGACGGGTGCGACCGCTGGCGAACGGGCCGCAGGCACGACGCGAAGGGGAGGTAGGAATCGTATGCAGTCATGGGAGGCGCGGTCGGCCGGTCGGGTGGTGTTTCTCCGCCTGGACCGGGGCGACGACCTGCTCGACGCCCTGGCCCAGGCGCTGGCGCGGCACGGCGTGCGCGACGGCGTGGTCCTCAGCACGGTCGCGACGTTCGAGCGCTGCCGTCTGCACCAGGCCCAGGGGACGGGCTTTCCGATCGAGGAGGAGATCCTCGAACTGGCCGGGCCGGTCGAGGTGATGCAGGCGTCGGGCGTCGTGGCGTCGGGCCAGCCGCACATCCACGCCACCGTCGCCGACCGGCGCGGGCACGCCTACGGCGGTCACCTCGAGCCGGGAAGCACCGTCCTCTACCTGGCCGAGGTGGCAATCCTCGAGACGGTCGGGACGGCGATGGCGCGCCGGCCAAGCCCCGACGGGGTGCAGCAGCTCGGGCCCGAGCAGGGGTAGCGCCGGGGCGGGCGCGTTGACCGGGGCGTAGCCGGTTTGGTAAGGTCGGCACACGATCCCGACATCCGTACGCGCAAACCGACGACGGGGACGCACCGGGGCAGGGGCGGGCCGCAGAGAGCCGGGCAAGGTGAAAGCCGGCGTCCGTCTTCCCGGATGTATCACCCCCGAGGGCGAGGGCGACACGTAGCCCTCGACGGCCACCCGCCGTGACCGGGCAGAGACCCAAGAACGGTGGCACCGCGGAGCGCGCGCTCTCGCCCTTTCGGCGAGGCGCGCGCTTTGCGTCCGGGCGGTTCCGGTGGGTCCGACCGTGCAAGGAGGCAGGCGACCATGGCAGAGCGCAGCCCGTACAGCGAGACGATGAACCTGCCCAGGACCGACTTCCCCATGCGCGCCTCGCTGCCCGAGCGCGAGCCGGCGTGGCTCGCCGCCTGGCGCGCCGAGGACCTGTACGGCCGCCTGCGCCGGGCGCGGGCGGGCCGGGCGCGCTGGATCCTGCACGACGGGCCGCCCTACGCCAACGGCGACATCCACGTCGGCACGGCGCTGAACAAGATCCTCAAGGACATCGCCAACCGGTCGCACTGGCTCCTCGGCTTCGACGTCGCCTACGTGCCGGGCTGGGACACGCACGGCCTGCCGATCGAGCACAAGGCCCTGACCGAACTGGGTCTCGACCGGCACAAGATCGACCCGGTCGAGGTCCGCCGGGTGTCGCGCGAGTTCGCCCTTGCCCACATCGCGGCGATGACCGAGCAGTTCCACCGCCTGGGCGTCCTCGGCGACTGGGACGACCCGTACGCCACCTTGCGACCGGCCTACGAGGCGGCGGAGGTGCGGGTGTTCGGGGCGATGTACGCGCGCGGCCTGATCGTGCGCGGCCTGCGCTCGGTGATGTGGTGCCCGGTGTGCGAGACGGCGCTCGCCGACGCCGAGATCGAGTACGGGCCGGAGGAGTCGCCGTCGCTGTACGTTGCCTTCCCGATGGTCGAGCGCGGCGACCTGCCCGAGGGCACGCAGGCCGTCATCTGGACCACGACCGCCTGGACGCTGCCGTCGAACGTGGCCATCGCCGTCCACCCCGAGCTGGAGTACGAGGCCGTACCGACCGAGCGCGGCCCGCTCCTCCTGGCCGTGGCCCGTGCCGACGCGGCGCTCGCGGCGATGGGCCTCGCACGCCAGGGGGAGGGGCCGCGCGTGCGCGGCCGCGACCTCGAGCTGCGCACCGCCCGGGCACCGTTTCGCGACGATCCCGTGCCCCTCGTCCTGGCCTACTACGTCACGGCCGAGGACGGCACCGGCCTCGTCCACACCGCGCCGGGTCACGGCGCCGAGGACTTCGAGACCGGCCGCGCCTACCGCCTGGAGGTGCGGGTGGGGGTCGACGGCTCCGGCCGGATGACCGCCCAGACCGGTCCGTTCGCCGGTCTCGACTGGGTCGAGGCCGAGCCGGCGATCGTCGCCGCCCTGCGCGAACGGGGCGTCCTCCTGGGCTACAGCCGGTTCGTGCACGAGTATCCGCACTGCTGGCGGTCGAAGGGACCGGTGCTGTTCCGGGCCACCGAGCAGTGGTTCTGCACCCTCGACCCGCTCCAGCCGGCGCTGCAGGCGGCGGTCGACACCGTGACCTGGCACCCGTCCTGGGGCCGCGAGCGCATGTCGCGCATGCTTGCCGACCGGGAGGCCTGGTGCATCTCCCGCCAGCGCGTCTGGGGCCTGCCGATCCCGGTGCTGTGGTGCAAGGCGTGCGACCGGCCGGTCGTCACCGACGAGACGATCGACACGATCGCCCGGGTGTTCGCCCGCGACGGCGCGGACAGCTGGTGGAGCGAGCCGGCCGCGCGGTTCACCCCTCCCGGCCTGACCTGCCCCGGCTGCGGCGGGTCCGAGTTCCGCCTCGACCCGGACACGCTCGACGTCTGGTTCGACGCGGGCTCGTCCCACCAGGCCGTCCTCGACCTGCGTCCCGATCTCGAGTACCCCTGCGACCTGTACCTCGAGGGAACCGACCAGTTCCGCGGCTGGTTCAACTCGGCGTTGATCACGTCGGTCGCGGCACGCGACCGGGCGCCGTTTCGCAACTGCCTGTGCCACGGCTTCGTCACCGACGGCCAGGGTCGCAAGATGTCGAAGTCGCTCGGCAACGGCATCGACGCAATGGAGGCCGTCGCCCAGCGCGGCGCGGACGTGATCCGGCTGTGGGTGGTGTCGACCGAGTTCACGGCCGACATGCGCCTGTCGCCGGCGATCCTCGACCAGGTCGGCGACGCCTACCGCAAGCTGCGCAACACCCTGCGCTTCCTGCTCGCCAACCTGGGCGACTTCGACCCCGCCCGGGACGGTGTCGAGGGCGGCCAGGGGTCGTTCTCGGCCCTCGATCTGGCCGCCCTTGACCGCCTCGCCGAGGTGGCGGCGGCCTGTCTCGAGGACTACGAGGCGTTTCGCTACCACAGCGTCTACCAGCGGCTGTACGCATACGCGGTCACCGACCTGTCGGCCGGCTACCTGGACGCGGTCAAGGACCGACTCTATGCCGACCGGGCCGACGGCAAGATCCGGCGCGCCACCCAGACCGTGCTCCACCGCATCGCCGGCTGGCTCATCCTCCTCCTGGCCCCGGTCGTGCCCTTCACGGCCGAAGAGGCGTGGGCGCGCATGCCCCACGCCGCCGGTGCGCCCGATCGCGCCGTCATGGCCGAGTGGGGGCCCGCGCCGGCGCGCGACGACGGACAGCGCGCGAGCGCCCGGGCCCTGTCCACCCTCTTCGACCTGCGCCAGGCCGCCCTCGGTGCCCTCGAACGGGCGCGCACGGACGGCCAGATCCGGTCGAGCCTGGATGGCGCCCTCACCGTCTATCCGAACGCGGCCGAGCGCGAGGCCCTGGCCCGCGTGGGCGACGACCTGGCCCCCTGGCTGGGCGTCAGCCGGGTCGACGTGGCGGCCGGTGCGCCCGCGGCCGGCGAACCCCCGGTTGTGGTACGCCCAGCCCCCGGCGAGCGCTGCGCCCGCTGCTGGCGGGTGACGCAGGACACGGCGGCGGGCCAGCACGGCCCCGTGTGCGCGCGCTGCCGCGACGTCCTCGCGCAGATGGCGGCGAGTTCGGCCGGCCCGGGTTAGGCACGCTAGCCCGGGGGGGAGGCGCACGGGCGAGAGCGTGGACCGGTCGTTGCCGCCGCATGGCGCCACCGCGGTGCTCGATGCGATCGCCAGCCGTCTCGAGCAGGCGAACCTGGGCGCCTACGTCGATCTGTACCGGCGGCCCTGGCGGATGCTGTGGCTGAACTTCGTCGCCGGCACGGCGCGCGGCCTGGGCATGGCGATCGGCTTCACCCTGCTCGGCGCGCTGTTCATCCTGCTCTTGCGCGACGCCTTCGTGCACAATCTGCCCGGCATCGGCCACCTGGTGGCGAAGGTTGTGAAGGTGGTCCAGGCCGAGACAGGGCCGTCGCCCTCCCCCCAGCAGGGCTAGCGGAACGCGAGAGGGGGAGGGCGGTTGCGCGAGGCGGAGGCGCGGGCGTGCCTGGACAGGGCCGAGGAGGAGGCCCGCGCGCTGAGCCAGAACCTGGTCGACCAGGGCCTGGCGATGTCGCAGAAGGAGTCGGTGCAGGAGTTGTCGTCGTACGACAACCACCCGGCCGACATGGCAACGGAGACGTTCGAGCGCGAGCTCGACGTCGGCCTGTGGCAGGGCCAGAAGGCTCGCCTGGGGGCGATCGCCGACGCCCGGCGGCGGCTCGCCGAGGGTGCATTCGGCCGGTGCGCAGGGTGCGGCCGGACGATCCCGGACGATCGCCTGCGCGCGGTGCCGTGGACCGACCGCTGCGTCGAGTGCGCGGCCGAGCACCAGGACATGGCCGGCGTCCGCCCCCGGGGGACCCTCGAGGGCGACATCATCCCGTTCCCGTTCGGGGCGGCGCCCGGCCACGAGACGGACGTCGAGTTCGACGGCGAGGACGCCTGGCAGGCGGTGGCCCGGTCCGGCTCGACGTCGAGCACGCCGCGCTCGGCGGACGATCCGGTCCGGCCGTACACCGGCATCGACGACGGCGGCCAGGGCATCGTCGATCCCGCCGATGCGATCGCGGACCCGTGGGCCGACACGCCGGGCCAGGCGTTCGCCGAGCTGGCCCGGCGGCCGGGGCAGCCCGCCTACGATCCGGAAGAGGCCGAGGACCCGCGACACAAGCGACCGTAGAGCCGGGGGTGGGGGTTTGGCGCAGGGAGTGCGCGGCGTGTTCGGCCCGTCCCTGACCGCGCCGCTCGCGACCGCCCAGCGGGTCCGCACGCTGCTGACGGCGGGCCTGGTGGCGACCGCCGACCAGGCGACGAAGGCGCTCGTCATCGCCCGCCTGGCGCCGGGCCAGGTGACGCACCTGATCGGGCCGTACCTGTGGCTCGTCCGGGTGGACAACACGGGGGCCGCGTTCAGCCTCATGCGCGGCGCCGACCCCATCCTGGCCGGCGTCGCCGCCGTCCTGTGCGCGGCGATCGCCTGGGCGAGCGGGCGCACGCGCCGGCCGGCCCTGGCGTACGCGCTCGGTCTCATGCTGGGCGGGGCGGCGGGCAACCTCGTCGACCGCCTGGTACGCCACGGCGTTGTCGACTTTCTCGACGTGCGGATCTGGCCCGTGTTCAACCTGGCCGATGCGGCCCTGACGATCGGCGCCGTCTGGCTCGTCGTGTGCGTCGTATGGGCCCCCGACGAGGCCCGGGGCGGCTAGGGTGGCCGGCGTCCGGGTGGTGGAGATTCCGGCCGGGGCGGCCGGCGAGCGCGCCGACCGCGCGCTCGCCGTGGCCCTCGGCGTGCCGCGCAGCCGCCTTGCGGCCTGGTTCGACGACGGCCTTGTCGTGCGCGCCGGCCGCCCTCTGGCCGCCGCCCAGCGGGTGGCGGCGGGCGACCGCCTCGAGGTGCCCGAGGACGTCGGGCAGCGCCCGTCCGACGCCGCCCCGGCGGCCGAGGACGTGGCCCTCGCCGTGGTCTACGAGGACGACGACCTCCTGGTCGTGGACAAGGCGGCGGGCATGGTCGTCCACCCGGCCGCGGGGCACCGCGACGGCACGCTGGTGAACGCGCTCCTGGGCCACGCCGGGCACCTGGCCGACGCAGGCGGCGCCGACCGGCCCGGCATCGTCCACCGCCTGGACAAGGACACGTCGGGCCTTCTCGTCGTGGCCAAGACGATGCTCGCCCGCGACCGGCTGGCCGACGCGATCGCCCGCCACGCGGTGGAGCGCGTCTATGTCGCGATCGTGCGCGGACACCTGCCGGCCGCACGCGGGCGCGTCGACGCGCCGCTCGGCCGCCACCCGCGCGACCGCCTGCGCCAGGCCGTGCGCCCGGACGGGCGGGCGGCGGTGACGCACTTCCGCCTGCTCGAGCAGCACCGGGCAGGCGCCCTGGTCGAGTGCCGGCTCGAGACCGGGCGCACCCACCAGATCCGGGTCCACATGGCCCACATCGGTTGTCCGGTGGCGGGCGACCCGCTGTACGGGACGGCGGCCGACCGGCGCCGCGGCGGCGGCCAGCTGCTGCACGCCGCCCGTCTCGCCTTTGCCCACCCCCGCGATGGCCGACCGGTCGTCTGTGAGGCGCCCCTGCCGGCGCGGATGTGCGAGGCGCTCGAGCGGCTACGGGCCGGCGGCGACCCGGTCGAGCCGCCGGCGTGAGCCGCCCTGGGGGCGGACGTGGGGGAGGTAGGAGCGGTCGCCGAGCCAGGGCGCGGGCGGCAGGACCAGGTAGCGGGCGAGCTGGGCGAGGGCGGGCGCGTAGTGGCTGCGCAGCTCGGCGAACGCCTGCCAGGCGGCGTCGGCGTCGCGCAGGCGGTAGCCGGCCGCGATGAGGCGCGCGCGCGCCTCGTCGAACTCGCTGCGCTCGAGGCCGGGCGGGCCGGTGCGGGGCAGGTGGAGGACGACGGCGAAGTCGTCGACCGTGTGCCGGCCGACCTTGAGCGTGAGGGCAGCCTCGCCCGTGGCCGGACAGCCCTCGATCGTCGTCGCGAGCAGGGCGGCGGCGTCGAGGACGGCGCCGAACGAGTTGAGCCAGGCCTCGTTGTCGTGGCTCGAGCGAAAGAAGACGAGAACCGGGTAGGCGAGGTGGCTTTCCAGCACCTGCGCCGACCATTGCCGCCACGTGCGCAGGACCTGCACCAGGTGGCCGTCGATGTGCAGCTTGGCGCAGTTCTCCAGGATCTGCACGCCCGAGGGCGGGGCGCCGGCCGTCGCGTCGAGGTCGACGACCTGCACCTCGCGCGCCCCGAACGCCTGGAACATGCTGAACAGGAGGCTGATCACGAGCGCCACCACGCCCAGGCCCGTGGTCGCCTCGGCCGTGGCGACGATCCGGGCGGCGGCGCCCATCGGCACGACCCCGCCGAAGCCGAGCGTCAGGAGCGACTGGGCCGAGACGTACAGGGCCGTGCCCAGGCTGCCGTCACCGCCCGCCCACTGCCCGCGCAGCGCCTGCTGGAGAAGGGCGTAGCCGAACAGCAGGGCGAGCACCCACAGGGCGAGGAGCGTGATCAGGGAGACCGGCCCGAACGCGGCCAGCGCCGCCTCGCGCCGGCGGGGCTGCGGTATGCCCGCGAACAGCCGGCGCCACACGCGCCACAGGATCCGCACCACGACCGGCGAGGCGACCGCCCGACCGACGCTGGGGCGGGGCAGGAGCACAGCCTGGAACAGGTCGTACATCGCCGCGGCGACGAGCACGACGCCGGCGGCGCCGACGAGGAGCGAGGCCAGGGTCCCACCTCCGTCCCGGGTCGCGGCTACGTTCGGCGCGGGCGGCCGCGTTCCTACCCGCGGTCAGGCGGCCAGCGCCCAGACGGCGAGCGCCGCGGCGGCCAGCCAGAGCAGGTCCCGGGCGAGCGGCGCGCCGGTGCCGACGATGGCGGCACAGGCACCGGCGCCGGCGGCGAGGATGGCACGGGTGGGAGCCGCACCCCTGGCCGGGGGCGGTGCGGCCGGCGGCGCGGTCACCACCAGGCGGCCGGACTCGATCCGCCGCATGAGGCGCAGGACGGCCGTCGGACCGCGGCTCACCCGACGCCACGCCGGCAGGGCGAGCTCGGTCGCGCGGGCGAGGGCGGCGCCGTCGCCCCCGGCCCAGGCGACGACCGCCGCGGCGAGCCCGCGCCAGTCGACGTCGCGCAGCGCGCCCAGCACCCCCTCCTGGCGGCGTCCCGGCCGGGCCAGCTCGCGCCGCGCGGCGTCGGCGAGGGCGGGCACGAACGGGTCGTCCGGGCGCAGGTCGGCGACGATGCCGGCGAGCATGCCCAGCGCCCGGCCGAGGAACGTGTACCGCGCCGGCAGCTGGAACGGGTGCTGGCGCAAGAACGCGCGGATCTCGTGCAGGAGCTCGTCCAGCTCGTCGGTCTGGCGCGCGTGCATCGCCCCGGCCCGGGGGTCGAACATGCGGCGCAGGAGAAACGCCAGGGCCCGCTCGAGCGGTCGCCGGTCGACGCCCGGGCGCAGGAACCCGAGCGCGTCCATCGCCTCGGCGGCCCCGGCCGGGTCCCGCCCGACGAGGGCCAGGACCAGGTCCTGCAGGGCGGCGCGGTCCTCGGGACCGATCTCCGCCATCATGCCGAAGTCGACGTAGGTGACGCTCGCGTCCGGGCCGACGAACAGGTTGCCGGCGTGGGGATCGGCGTGGAACAGCCCCTCGGACAGCCACTGGCGCATGTAGCTCTCGAGCAGGATGGCCGCCACCGCCGCCGGGTCGATGCCGGCCGCGTCGAGGGCGGCGCGGCGCGGCGACACGCCGCTGACCTCCTCCATCGCCAGGACGCCCGGCCGGGCGAGGTCGGCGAACACCGTCGGGGCATGCACGCGCGGGTCGTCGGCGAACATGGCGGCAAAGCGGGCGGCGCGCCGGCCCTCGCCGGCCATGTCGAGCTCCTGGCGGGTGACGTCGGCGAACTCACCGGCGATCGCCTCCAGGTCATAGCGCCGGCCCCACTCGGTGTGGCGCCCTGCCCAGCCCATCACCCAGCGCACCGTCGTCAGGTCGGCGTCGACCAGGCCGGCGATGCCCGGACGCAAGACCTTCAGGACCATGGCGCGGCCGTCGCGCGCTTGGGCGCGGTGCACCTGGGCCAGCGAGGCGGCGGCGATCGGCGCCCGGTCGACGCTCTCGAGCGGGCAGTCCGGGTCGTCGAGCGGCCCGTAGGCGGCGACGAGCGCGTCGTGCACCGCGGGCCACGGCACCGGCGGCACGACGTCCTGGAGGGCGGTCAGCGGCCGGGTGAACGCCTCGGGGAAGATGTCCACGCGGGTCGAGAGGAACTGGCCGACCTTGATCAGGAGCCCGCCCAGGGCGTGCGCGGCGCTGGCCAGGCGCGTGCCCGCCCGGGCCCACTGGCGCTCCTCGAGGGCGGTGCGGGTGGCCTCGTCCGCGCCCCGCGCGCGCCGTGCGGCGAGCCACGCGGCGGCGCCGATGTCGGCGGCAAGCCAAAGCACGACGGCCGCGCGCCGCAGGCGCACGACCGCGTGGGGACGGGAACCGATCGGCGCCCGGCGGGCTACGGCGTGTCTCCGCCCGTCTCGCCCGTGGCCGGCGCGCCTGCCTCCCGGCCGGCGAGCACCCGCATCGCCCGCTCGACCCGGTCGGCCATCTCGTGCGCCCCGGGGACGCGGCCGTCATGGCGCGCCGCGCGCACCCCGACCGCCGCGCCCAGGACGAAGCCCAGACCCAGGGCCCGACACAGCCAGCCCAAAAGCATCCGCGCGGGACCGCGTCGTCCGTGTCCCATGGACACCACCTCCTCGGTCGATGCGAGCGTACAGCAACCGGTGCGGCATGGACAGGCAGTCGCCCGGCATACAGCGGTGCGTGGGACATAAGCGCGTGCACACCGTCTGGCGGCGCCGTCGGGCGCCGGGGCCGCAGCTCGTCGCGGTTGCGACCGCCGTGGCGATGGCCATCGCGGCCGTGGTCGCGTTTGTCGGGCCGCGGGCCGGCGTGCCGTCGGCGCCGGCGAGCGGGCCGCCGGTGGCGATGGTGGCGCCAGAAGGGCTTGCCGCCGGCGCCGGCCTGCCCACGCCGATGATCCTCGGCTACTACGACGGCGGCGGCGTCGGCAGCGCGGGGTTTGCCGACCTCGTCGCCGAGCGTGCCCGGCTCACCGGTATCGTGCCCGACTGGTACGAGATCTGGAGCCAGGGGCAGGTCACCGGCACGCCCGACCCCGGCGTGATGGCCTACGCCCGCGCCCAGGGCCTGTGGACGTTCGCGCTCGTCCAGCAAAACGCCGACCCGGCCGTGTTCCGCACCCTTCTCGGCGTGCCGGCAAACGCCCGCCGCGGCGAGGAGAACCTCCTGCGCATCGTCGAGCAGGGCGGGTTCGACGGCGTCAACCTGGACTTCGAGGGCATCGCGGCAAGCGACCGGACCGCCTTCACCCGGTTCGTCCAGGCCCTCGCCGCGCTGTTTCACGCCCACGGCTACTACGTCACCCTGTCGGTGCCGGCGGAGACCTCCGACCAGCCCGGGAACGCCTGGACCGGCGCGTACGACTACCGGGACCTGGGCCGGGCGGCCGACCTCGTCATGCCGATGGCCTACGACGACCACTACGCCGGCGGTCCGGCCGGCCCGGTCGCACCGACCGGCTGGGTGGCCGCGGTGGCGCGGTTCGCCGCCCGGGCGATCGGTCCGTCGAAGGTCGTCCTCGGCCTGCCCGGCTACGGCTACGACTGGGGCGGCGCGAGCGTCGCCGCGCCACTCAGCTTCGGCCAGGCGGTCGCCCTCGACAACGCCTTCGCGCGCGGGCGCGCGGGCAGCCACTTCGCCTACGACACGGGCGGGGTGGTGCACCAGGTGTACTTCGACGATGCCCAGAGCTTCGAGGCCCAGTCCCAGGTCGCGGTCGAGTTCGATCTGCGCGGGATCGTGCTGTGGCGGCTGGGGATCGAGGACCCGCAGATCTGGCAGCTTCTCATCCAGTGACGGCGCGGACCCGGTCCGCGGCGGCGCGCATCGCCTCGACCGCGGCGGGGTCGGGGGTGACCGACAAGGACCCCTCCCGGTCGTACAGGAGAAGGCCGGGGCGGGCGCCGGGCGCCTTGCGCAGCCGCGCGGCCCGGCAGCGGTCGACCTCGACGTGCGAACCGCTGCGCTGGGGACTGTGGAAGGCGGCGAGCATGGCGGCCGCCTCGAGGTCGGCGGTCGCCGGGCCGGGGGTTGCGCCAGCGCCGCGCAGGACGGCGTGGGCGCCCGCGCCGTGGGCGACGTGGAACCACAGGTCGTCCGGCGCCGCCACCCGCAGGGACAGGCGGTCGTTCTCCGGCCCGGTGCGCCCGACCAGGACCTCGAACCCGCCCGGCGTGCGGTAGGCGAGGGGGTGGAACGGTGCCGGTGCCGGCGTGCCCGCCTTGCCCCCGGCCGTCTTTCCCCGGCCGCGCACGGGATGCGACGGGGTGCGCGCCCGTACCGGTGCCACGCCCGGCGGCGGTCCGAGCGCGCCGGCGACCGCGACCTCGGTCCCCAGGCTGTCGACCACCTCGAGGGCGTCCGCCCGACGCAGGCCGTCCTCGACCGTCTCCATGTACGCCATCTCGGCCCGGCCGCGCCCGATCTCGCCGGCCAGGGCGTCGTGGCGGCGACGCGCCTTGCGGTACCGGGCGAATGCCCGTTCGGCCATCTCGGTCGGCGTCGCGCTGCGGTCGAGGGCGAGGCGCACGCGGGCGGGCCGGCCGTTCGCATCCACGCCCTCCCAGTCCTCGACCTCGACGCTGTCGGCGCCGGCGGGGATGGCGTGGGCGTGGGCGAGGAGGAGCTCGCCGACGTGGCGCAGGGCGAGGTCGTCCTCGGCCTCGCGCCACTCCGCGTCCTGGCGCGCCAGCTTCTGGCCCAGCCGTTTGCGCCGCTTGTCCAGCTCGCGCAGGAGGGCGGCCCGGCGCTGTTCGAGCGCCGCCCGGCGCTGGTGTTCGCCGTGAAAGGCGGCGACCGCCTCGCCGATCGAGGCATGGCGCACCAGGCGCGGGTGGGGGCCGAACTGGGCCGGCGCCACGGGGAAGGCACCCAGGGGGACGCCGTCGGGGCCGTAGGCGACGCAGGGGTCGGGGGCCTCGCCCCGGATGAGGTCGAGGAGGGTCGCGACCGCCTCCCGAAGCGCGCCCTCGGCCCCGGCCGCGTCGCGACCGGCGCTGTCGGTGGCGAGTCCGGCGCGGGCAAGCGTCTCGCGCGCCCAGACCGGCGCCACGCCGCGCAGGCGGGCGACCAGGAGGTCGGCCAGGCGGTCGATCGGGGCGGCACCGGTGGCGAGCGCGACGATCCCGTCCACGCCCAGGGCGAAGGGGTCGAGCTTGCCCCCGGGCGCGGGCGGCTCGTCGCGCATGCCGGGGAGGATCGCCCGCCCGCCCTCGCCGGCCGCCGACACGCGGCGAAACGCGTCCATGACGCGCTGCCGGCCGTCGACCAGGATGAGGTTCGGCCGCGGCCCGAAGCCCTCGAACCGGAGCTGGCGCTCCTCCCGCTCGCCGAGCTCGCTTTCGGACCCGAGGCGCAGCGTCACGACGCGCTCGCCCGGGGCGTGCTCGACCGCGAGCACGCGTGCGCCGACCGCGTGGCGGCGAAGGAACATGCAAAAGCCGGTCGGCACGGCCGGATTGGGTGGCGCGTCGGCGGCCGGGTGGCAGCGCGCCTCCCCGGGACGAAGGACGAAGGTGAGGCGGGCGTCGCGGCCGCGGGTGCGCAGGCCCAGGTCGATGCGATGCGGGTCCGGGGACCAGGCCTTGTCGATGCGCGAGCCGGGAAGTTCGTCCGACCACTGCCGGGCGATGCCGGCCAGGAGCACGGCGTCCGTCGCGATCCCCCCTCGCTACTGGCCGATCAGGGTCAGGAACGCCCCCTGGGCGAGGCCGATGAGGGCGCCCATGCCCAGGCCGAGAAGGACGATGCCGCGCAGCTCGGCGGCCGCGGTTCGCCGCACCAGGCGCTCGAACTCCTCCGGGGCGAAGGCGGCCACCCGCGCCTCGACGAGCGAGGCGATCGGCAGCCGCCGTGCGGCCTCGTCGGCCGCCTGGGCGAGAAACCCCTCGATGGCGTCCGCGGCACCATCGCCGAGCGCGCCCGCCGCCGCCTGGGCGAGGCCGTCGCGCCAGCCGCCGGGAATCCACGCCGGCAGCACGGCCAGGACGCGCTCCCGGATGAGCATGTCGACCCGCGACGCCAGGTGGGCGAGAACCTCCGGCCCGGCGAGCGTGGCGGCGAGGTCGCGCCAGCTGAGGAGCTCGTTCTCCACCGCCCGGCCGACGCTGCGGGCCAGGTCCGCCTGGCGCCGGGGCAGGACCCCCTGCACGCGCACGCCCAGGATCGGCACGCGCCAGGGGCGGACGGGGCGGAAGAGGAGCCAGACCGCCAGGGTGTTCGTCGCCCAGCCGTGCGCCGCCCCCAGCGCCGGGAGAAGAAGGAAGTTCACGACCGGGCGGGAGAGCACGAACGCGGCGAGGGCGGCCATCCTACCGGCCGGCGGGTCGCGGCGCGCCGCGCATCCGGTCGACCACCGCATCGATGAACCCGGAGGTGGTGGCGCTTCCGCCCAGGTCCTCGGTGCGCACGCCGTCGGCGATCGCGTCGAGGACGGTGCGGCGCAGGCGCTCGCCCGCCGCCGCCACGTCCCGGTCCGGCATCGCCTCGAGGACGGCGGCCGCGGCGAGGACCATGGCCAGGGGGTTGGCCCGGTCGGTGCCCTCGAGGGCCGGCGCCGTGCCGTGCGGGGCCTCGGCGAGAAACACCCGCACGGAGCCGTCGGGCCCGGTGGCGAGGACTGCCGACTCGGCCCCGGCGATCGTGCCGAACCAGGGCAGGACGAGGTCGCTCAGGCAGTCGCCGTCCCGGTTGAGCGAGGGCACGACGACCGGCCCCTGGCCGCTGCGGCGCTCCAGCATGGCGTAGACGGCGTCGATCAGCTGCGGCTCGTAGGGCACGCCGGGGTGGCGCCGGCTGGCCGCGTCGAGCTCTTCCTTCAACATGCCCTCGTACACGGGGCTGACCGTGAACTTGGGTCCGCCGAAGACGGTCGCGCCCATCCGCTCGGCCTGGCCGAAGGCGGTCTCGGCGACCGCCCGGCAGACCCGGCGCGAGATCGTCTCGGTGCGCACCGCCACCTCGTCCGCCTCGCCGTCCTCGCCCCGGCGCGTCTCGCGGCGCTCGGTTGCGCCGTAGGCGTCGCCGACCGCCATGCGGACAACGCACACCGGCCCGCGCACGCCGGCGTGGGCGGGGACGCCGGCGATCGGCCGGCCGACGCGCACGATCACCGTGGCGCCGATGGCGTCGCGCAGGATCGCGTTGGGCGAGCCCACGTCGCCGCGCCCCTCGGGCGTGACCGTGGCCGCCTTGAGCCCGAACCCGGCGCGGCGCAGGGCGGCCGCCGCGTCGTGGACGACGCCGTTGTGCGTGCGCCGGCGCGCCGAAAGGGACAGGTCGTGGCGCACGACGTCGACCGTCGCGCCCAGGGTATCCGGGGTCAGCAGGCGCAGTGTGGCCTCGAGCAGCTCCTGGCCCGTCTGGTCCCCTTCGAGGACCACCAGTTCGGGTGCCGTGTTTGCCAACCGCCTCTCGTGCGGCGCCGCGCGCCGCAGGTTCGACCTGCCCATTGTAGCAGGCGGCGCGCCGACCCCATTTGGCACGCCTGCTATACTCACGGCAGCGAACCGGGGGAGGAAGCAAGGCGCATGGCCGATCCGCAGACGGCACCGACGGCCCACATCGTCACCTACGGTTGCCAGATGAATGCCCACGACTCCGACGTCGCCATGCGAACGCTCGAGGGGCTGGGCTACCGCGGCGTCGACAGGGCCGAAGAGGCCGATCTCATCCTCGTCAACACCTGCTGCGTGCGCGACACCGCCGAGCAGCGGGCGTACGGGAAGATCGGCGAGCTCAAGCGGGTGAAGGACCGCCGTCCCGGCACCCTCCTCGGCGTGATGGGCTGCCTGCCCCAGGAGCCCGAGGCGGTGTCGCGCCTGCTGCGCCTCGCGCCCCACCTGGACCTCGTCCTGGGCACCAACCAGATGGGCGAGCTGGGCGAGATCCTGGCCGAGGCGGAAAGCGCCGAGTCGACCGTCGTGCACGTGTCGGAGGACTGGTACACGCCGGCGGCGCCCCCCTCGCCGGCGCGGGCTCCGCTCAAGGCGTACGTGAACATCAGTTTCGGGTGCGATAACTGGTGCTCGTTCTGCATTGTCCCGCACACCCGCGGACCCGAACGCAGCCGCCCGCCGGCCGAGATCGTGGCCGAGGTGGCGGGCCTTGTCGCCGGCGGCACGCGCGAGGTGATGCTGCTCGGCCAGAACGTGAACTCGTACGGCCGCGACCTCGCCCGTCCGGTCCGGTTCGAGGACCTGCTCGCAACCCTGGACGCGCTGCCCGACCTGTGGCGGGTGCGCTACACGTCGCCGCACCCGGCCGACTTCACGCCTGCCCTGGTCGCCCAGATCGCCCGCTCGCGCACGGTCTGCCCGCAGTTCCACATGCCTGCCCAGAGCGGCTCGCGCGCGGTCCTCGAGCGGATGGAGCGCGGCTACACCCCCGAACGCTACCTGTCGATCGTCGAGGCGATCCGGCGCGAGGTACCCGACGCGGCGATCTCGACCGACCTCATCGTCGGCTTTCCCGGCGAGACCGACGCGGAGTTCGCCGACACCCTCGCCCTGTGCGAGACCGTCGGCTTCGACAGGGCGCACACGTTCATGTACTCGCCCCGCCAGGGAACCCGGGCGGCGACGATGTCGGGCCAGGTGCCGGCATTCGTCAAGCGCCAGCGGCTCAAGGCGCTGAACGAGGTGACCGACCGGTGGAGCCGCCTACGCAACGAGGCGGAGGTGGGGCAGGTGCGCGAGGTCCTGGTCGAGGGCCCGTCCAAGAAGGACCCTTCCCGACTGAGCGGGCGCACGGCCCAGAACCGGATCGTGGTCGTGCCCTCGGCCGATGCCTCCCTCGTCGGCCGGCGCGTGCCGGTGCGGATCACCGCCGCCAGCACCTGGACGCTGTTCGGCGAGCCCGCCCTGGCGTGACCGCCTCCGCAGCGCCGGCCGAGCGCAGCCCGGCGCCCCTGCCGCCGACGCCGCTCTTCGCCCAGTACGAGGCGCTGCGCGCGCGCTGCCCGGGCGCCCTCCTGGCCTACCGGCTGGGGGACTTCTTCGAGCTCTTCGGCGAGGACGCCGTCCTGGCGTCGCGCCTTCTGGGCCTGGTCCTGACCACGCGCGACGGCAAGACGCCGATGTGCGGCGTGCCCGCCGGCGCCCTCGAGGACCACCTAGCCTCGCTCGTCGCGGCCGGCCATCGGGTGGCGGTGGCCGACCAGATGGAGGCGCCCCGGCCGGGCGTCAAGCTGGTGCGGCGGGATGTGGTCCGCATCGTCTCGCCGGGCACGCTCCTGGTCGCCGACGGGGCGGGCGCCGATGCGCGTCCGCGCCTTGTCGCCGTGGTCGGGGCCGGCCCGGGCGCCGGCGAGCGGCTGCCGGAGGGCGGCCGGGCGGCACCCGACGCCGAGGTCGCCCTGGTCGTTGTCGATCCGGCCGCCGGACAGGTGCGCGCCGCCCGGTTCGAGGGGGCGGGCGCGCTTGCCCGGGCGCTGCGCGCGTGCGCCCAGGTCGAGGCGGCCGAGGTGCATGTCGACCCGCTGCTCGAGGCGGGCGCCGATGCCGGCCCCCGCGTGCCGCTCGCCGCGCCCTGGCCCGATCTGTGGCGGCCGGCCCCGGTCGGCCAGGGTCTGGGCGGGGTGGCGGAGCCCGATGCCCTGCCGCCGCCGCCGCCGGGCGCGGCGGGAGACGATCCGGCCCTTGCCGGCTCGGTCGCCGTCGGCCGCGCGCTCGCCTTCCTGTACGGCTACCTTAACGCCTGCCTGGGTCCGGGCGGAGCGCGCATGGCCGCGCTCGAGGCGCTGGCGCCGGAGGGACAGGGCTGGGCCCCGCTCGGCAGCGGCGTCCTCGTCATGGAGGCCACGACCGTGCGCCAGCTCGAGATCGTGCGCACGCAGTCGGGCGCGACGGCGGGTAGCCTCCTCGGCGTCATCGACCGCACGGCAACGCCGATGGGGCGACGGCTCCTGCGGGCCTGGATCGAGGCGCCCAGCACCGACCGGTCCGCCATCCTGGCCCGCCAGGAGGCGGTGGCGGCGCTCGTCGCGGACCCGGCGTCGCGCGAGCGTCTGCGCGCGGCCCTGGTGCGGGTGGGCGACCTGGAGCGGGCGGCAGCCCGGGCGGCAACCGGCGCCATGGGCCCGCGCGAGCTGGTCCGGCTGGGCCGGGGCCTGGGCGCCCTGCCGGAACTGGCCGAGGCCCTTGTCGCCGCCGCCCCCGGCCCGCTCCACGGGTTCGTCGCGGCCCTTCGCGTGCCGCAGAACCTGGACCGGGAGATCGCCGCGGCGATGGTCGACGAGCCGCCCGTGGCCGCCCGCGAGGGGGGGCTCGTCCGGGCCGGGTACGATGCCGAGGTCGACCGCCTGCGGGCGCTGGCGGCGGGCGGTCGCCAGGCGCTGGCCGAGGTCGAGGAGGCGGAGCGGGCGCGCACCGGCATCCGCAGCCTGAAACTCGGCTTTCATCGCAAGCTGGGCTACTACCTCGAGGTGGGCAGGGGCCATCTCGAGCGCGTGCCGGACGACTTCCGTCTGATCCAGGGCATGGCCGGCGCGCAGCGCTTTTCCACCCCGGCCCTGGACGCCCACGCAGGCGCCGTGGAGAGCGCCCAGGCCCGCCTGGGCGAGCTCGAGTACGAGACGTTCGCCGCCCTGCGCGCCCGCGTCGCCGCCGAGCTCGACCCGTTGCGGGCCGCCGCCCGGGCGGTGGCCGAAATCGACGTGCGCTGCGCCCTCGCCGAGGTGGCCCAGGCCGGCGGCTGGGTGCGGCCGGAGATCGTCGCCGGGCGGGGCGTCTCCCTGCGCGGGGCGCGCCACCCGGTGGTCGAGGCGGCGCTCGGGCCGGGGGCGTTCGTGCCCAACGACGTCGAGCTGGGCACGGGCGCCGACCTCCTGGTCGTGACCGGCCCGAACATGGGCGGCAAGTCGACCTACCTGCGCCAGGTCGCGCTGTGCGTCATCCTCGCCCAGATCGGCGCCTACGTGCCGGCCCGCGCCGCCCGGATCGCGCCGGTCGACCGGCTGTTCGCCCGCATCGGCGCCGGCGACGACCTCGCCGGCGGCCAGAGCACGTTCATGGTCGAGATGGCCGAGGTCGCCTCGATCCTGCGCTCGGCCACGTCGCGCAGCCTGGTCGTCGTCGACGAGCTGGGGCGCGGCACGGCCACGTTCGACGGCCTCGCCCTGGCCTGGGCGGTGATCGAACACCTGGGCGAGCGGGTGCGGGCGCTCGCGCTGGTGGCGACCCACTACCACGAGCTGATCGCGCTGGCCGACCGGCTGGAGCGGGCCCAAAACGTTTCCGTCCAGGCCGTCGAGGTGGCCGGCGAGGTGCGCTTCCTGCGCCGCGTGGTGCAGGGCGGCGCCGACCGCAGCTACGGCATCGCCGTCGCCCGCCTGGCGGGCCTGCCCCCGGCGGTGCTGCGCAGGGCGGGCCAGATCCTCGGCGAGCTGGAGGCCGGGGACAGCCCCGTGCACGAAGCGCGTCCTTCGCCGGTGCAGGCCCGCCTGGCGGCGACGCCGGCCGACCCGGTGGGCGACGAGATCCTCGCCCTCGACCTGGGCCGGACCTCGCCCCTCGAGGCGCTCGTCTTCCTGACCGGCCTGCAGGAACGCCTGCGCCGGGGGAGGGGTGGGGCGCCATGAGCGGGGCGATCCGGGTCCTGTCCGAAGAGGCGGTGGCGAAGATCGCCGCCGGCGAGGTCGTCGAGCGACCCGCGGCGGCGCTCAAGGAGCTCCTCGAGAACAGCGTCGACGCCGGCGCGCGCCGCATCGAGGCGGCGATCGAGGGTGGCGGCGTGACCCGCATCGAGGTCGCCGACGATGGCGGCGGGATCGCCCCGGACGAGCTCCTGCTCGCGCTCACCCGCCATGCCACGAGCAAGATCGCCCGCGCCGAGGACCTCGGCACCGTCGTCACCTACGGCTTTCGCGGCGAGGCCCTGCCCGCGATCGCCGCCGCCGCCGCCCGCCTGACCGTGCGCTCGCGCGCGGCGACGGCCGACGGGGCCGAGGTCGTCGTCGAGGCGGGCGTGATCGGCCCCGTCGTGCCGGCCGCCCAGGCGCCCGGCACGCGCGTCGAGGTGCTCGACCTGTTCGGCCGCCTGCCCGCCCGGCGGGCGTTCCTGCGCGCCGCCCAGACGGAGGCGGCGGCCTGCCACGACGTGGTCCTGCGCTGCGCCCTGGCCGCCCCCCAGGTGGCCGTGCGGCTGCGCACCGAGCGCGGCGAGGCGTTCGCCAGCGCCGGCACCGGCGATCGCGCCGACGTCCTGGCGCGGGCCTACGGCCCGGCGATCCGGGCCGACCTGGTGGCGGTCGACTACGCCACCCCGACGGTGCGCGTGACCGGCTACGTCGCAACCCCCGAGCGGGCGCGGGCGACGCGCGTCGGCCAGACGCTGCTCGTGCGGGGACGGCCGGTGACCTCCCGTGCCATCGCATACGCCGCCGAGTCGGCGTATGCCGGGCGCCTGCCGCGCGGCCGCTTCCCAGTGTTCGTCCTGGCCGTCGACGTCGACCCGGCGGCCGTCGACGTCAACGTCCACCCGCAAAAGCGCGAGGTGCGCTTCGCCGACGAGCGGCTCGTCGCCGGCAGCGTGCACAACGCCGTGGTGCGGGCGCTCGAGGCCGGGCTGCGCCCGCCCGGGCCGCCGCCCGCCCCGACCGGCGAGTGGGTGCCGGCGCGGCTTGCGCCTGCCCTCCCGTCCGCCCGCCAGACGGTCGTGCCCTGGCCGGAACCGTCCCGGCCTGCCGCCGTCCCCGCCGCGCCGGTCGCGGTGCCCGCGCCCGTGCCCGCCCGTGCCGGAGGGGTGTCCCCGGGGTTCGCGGACCCGGTCACGACGGCGTCCCCCGGGGGCGCCGGTGACGCCCCCGACGCCCTCCTGGGGGGGCTCGTCGCCCTGCGCCAGGTCCGCCTCACCTACATCCTGGCCGAGGGCCCGGACGGCCTGTACGTCGTCGACCAGCACGCCGCCCACGAGCGCGTGCGCTACGAGGAGATCGGCCGCGCCGACGCGACCGGCCGGGCGCCGGCCCGGCAGCGCCTCCTGCCGCCCCTCGTCCTCGACCTCCCGCCGGCCCTGGTCGAGGTGGCCGCCGCTCGCGGCGCGGACCTTACCGCGGCCGGCTTCGACGCCGACCCGTTCGGACCGGCGAGCGTGCGGGTGCGCGAGGTGCCGGCCGGCATGCGCCTGCCCGGGCAGGTCCTGCGCGACCTGCTCGAGGCCCTCGGCGACCCGACCGACAATGCCCCGGCGGCGCACCGCCGCCGGGCCCTCCTCGCCTGCCGCACGGCCGTGCGGGCCGGCGATGCCCTGGGCCTGGCCGAGATGGGGGCGATCCTGGCCACCCTCGCGGTCTGCCAGGCGCCCGCCACCTGTCCGCACGGGCGCCCGACCGTGCGCCGCCTGGCCTGGGACGAGGTGGGCGGGTGGTTCCGCCGCCGTGCCTGACGGGCGCGTGATCCTCATCGCCGGCGCCACCGCCAGCGGCAAGAGCGCGCTCGCCCTCGAGGTGGCACTCGCCCTGGGCGGCGAGCTGGTGTCGGTCGACTCGGCGGCGGTCTACCGCGGCCTCGACGTCGGCACGGACAAGCCCGACGCCCTCGCCCGGCGGGCGGTCGCCCACCACCTCCTCGACGTCGCCGACCCGTTCGAGCGGTTTACCCTGGCGGCCTTCCTTGCCCAGGCCCGGGCCGCGCTCGACCGCATCGCCGCGGCCGGCCGGCCGGCCGTGCTGGTCGGCGGCACGGGCCTATACGCCAGGGCCCTGGTCGAGGGGTACCTGCCCCAGGCGCCGGCGGACCCGGCCCTTCGCCGCGCTCTCGACGCGGCGCGCGAGCGCGAGGGCGCCGAGGCCCTGTGGCGGCGTCTGGCCGCCGCCGATCCGGCGGCCGCGGCGCGGCTCGCGCCGCGCGACGGCGTGCGCGTGCAGCGCGCCCTCGAGCGGCTCGCCCAGGGCGGCGCGCCGGGGACGGTCGATCCGGCGCTGTCCCTCGTCGGTCGGGTCGAGGCGTTCGTCCTCGACGTCGATCCGCCCGTTCTTGCCGCCCGCATCGATGCCCGCGCCCGCAGCCACGTCGAGCGCGGCCTCCTGGACGAAACGCTTCGGATCCTGGGCCGGGGCGTGCCGCCCCAGGCCGGCGCCCTGCGCAGCATCGGCTACAGGGAGGCGGTGGCGTGGGCGCGCGGTCTCGCTACGGCGGACGAGGTTGTCGCGCGAACGGCCCGGGCCACCCGGCAGCTGGCCAAGCGCCAGCGCACCTGGTGGCGCGCCGTCGCCTGGGCCGTCCACGGCGGCGCGGACGAGGTGCGCCGGCGGCTGATCGGGTAAGCGGGAAGGGGATGGCGGCCATGGCACAGGACGGGCTCGAGGTGGTGGCCTTCGACACGGCGCAGGCATGGGCAGCGTGGCTCGATACCCACCACGCCACGTCGCCGGGGGTGTGGCTGCGCCTCGTCAAGGTCGGCTCCGGGAGCCCCTCGCTGACGTACGCCGGGGCGCTCGACGTCGCCCTGTGCTGCGGCTGGATCGACGGCCAAAAGCGGGCCGACGACGAGGCCCACTGGCTCCAGCGCTTTACCCGGCGCGGCCCGCGCAGCCGCTGGTCGGCGGTCAACCGCGAGCGCGCGACGGCACTTGCCGCGGCGGGGCGGATGAGGCCGGCGGGGGAGGCGGAGATGGCCCGGGCCCGGGCCGACGGTCGCTGGGATAGCGCCTATGCCGGTTCGGCCGCGGCGACCGTGCCGCCGGATCTGGCCGCGGCGCTCGCCGCCAGCCCGGGCGCGGCGGCGGCCTTCGCCGGCCTGGACAGCCACAACCGCTACGCCATCCTGTACCGGCTTGGCGCGGCCAAACAGGAGACGACGCGGGCGCGGCGGCTGGCGTCGTTCGTGGCGATGCTCGAGGCGGGCGGGACGATCCACCCGCCGGCGCGGCGGCGCGGGGGTGGCGGCCCGGACGGCGCCGGCGCGCCCTGAGGGGGCGACCCCTGGCGCGCTCCGGGCGGGTCTTTTAGGCTGGAGCGGCAAAGGTGGGAGAGCATGCGGATCTACACCCGCACCGGAGACGACGGCGGCACCAGCCTGTGGCGCCAGGAGGGCTCGCCCCGGCGGGTGGCCAAGGACGACCTGCGCGTCGAGGCGTACGGCGCCGTGGACGAGGCGAACTCGGCCATCGGCCTCGCCAAGGCGCTCCTGGGGCCGGGCCTGGACGGCGAGCGGGCCCTGCTCGAGGCGATCCAGCACGACCTGTTCGCGGTCGGTAGCGAGCTGGCGACGCCGGACCTGACGGCGGCCGGCTTTCGCCTCGGTCCGGACGACGTGAGCCGGCTGGAGCGGGCGATCGACCAGGCCGACGCCGCCCTTGCGCGCCTTCGCTCGTTCATCCTGCCCGACGGCACGCCGGGCGCGGCCGCCCTGCACGTCGCCCGCACCGCAGTGCGCCGGGCCGAGCGCCGGGTGGTGAGCCTGGAGCGGTCCCTGCCGGAAGGGAAGGGGACCAACTCCGAGGGCCGCCGCTATCTGAACCGGCTGTCCGACCTGCTGTTCGTCCTCGCCCGCGCGGTCAACGCGCGCGAAGGACGGCCCGAGACCGCGGTCATCGTCCGCCCCCCGGCGGGACCGCCATCGTAGGCGCCGCCCGGCGATGAGACGCCCGGGCGCCGCCGGCGCCGGCTGGGTGGTTGCCATCGTCGCGCTGGCGGTGAACATGCGGGTCGCCGTGACGTCGGTGCCGCCGGTCCTGGGCGACCTGCGCCACACCCTCGGCCTGGGCCTGTTCGGTGCCGCCCTGCTCACCGCCGCGCCGGTCGTCTGCTTCGGCGCGCTCGCGCCTGCGGCCGCCCCGCTCGCCGCCCGGCTCGGCCTGCGCCGGGCCCTCCTCGTCGCCCTGGCGGCCCTGGTCGGGGGCGAGGCGGTCCGCCTCGCGGGGGACGTGGTCGCCCTGTTCGCCGGCACGCTCCTGGCCGGCGGCGCGGTGGCGGTGGCGAACGCCCTCTTGCCGGCCCTGGTCAAGGACGCCTTTGCCGAGCGGGCCGGGGCGGTGACGGGCGTGTACACGACCGCCATGGGGGTGGCGGCGTCGCTCGCCGCCGCCCTGAGCGCGCCGCTCGCGGGGCTCGCCGGGATGGGCTGGCGGGCGAGCGTGGGGGCCTGGGTCGTGCCTGGGCTGGTGGCGCTCGCCGTGTGGGTGGCCGTGGGCGCACGCGAGGGGTGGGGCGCGCCGGCGCGGGGCCCGATGCCGACCGGGGCGCCCGGCGCGCGGCCGTCGGCCGCCCGCCTCCTGCGCGATCCCGTTGCCCGGCGGCTGGCGGTCTACTTCGGCCTCCAGTCGGTCGGCTTCTACGCCGTCGTGGCATGGCTGCCCTCGATCCTCCAGGCGCGCGGCATGCCGGCCGTGACGGCGGGCCTGTACCTGTCCCTCGGCACCGTCGTCGGCACGCCGCTGGGCCTGGTCGTGCCGGCCCTGGCCGCCCGCCTGGGAGACCAGCGCCGGCCGATGGTCGCGGCCAGCGTGTGCACGGCGGCGGGCCTCGTCGGGCTGGCGGTGTGGGCGCACGCCCTGACCGTCGTCTGGGTCGTCGTCACCGGCCTCGGCCTGGGCGTGACCTTCCCCCTCGGGCTCACCCTCATCGCGCTGCGCACGCGCGACAGCGCCGACACGACGGCGGTGTCCACGTTCGCCCAGACCGCGGGCTACCTCATGGCGGCGTGCGGGCCGCTCCTGGCCGCCCTGGCGCACACCGAGACGGGCTCGTGGTCGGCCTCCCTGTTCGTTCTGGCGGCGATCGCGCTGGGCCAGCTGGCCGGCCTGGGCGCCGGCCGGCCGGGCTGGGCGCTGGGCGTGCGCGAGGTGGCGCCGGCACCCCTCGCCTCGGGCGGGGGGTAGGGCGGTCCGCGCCGCCGGCGCGCGCGGCGGGGGTTGTCAGCACGGGGTGCGCCGCCTACAGTGGCGTCGGGGACCGCACGCGTGTGTGGGCCTTTGAGTTTGCGGCAAGTCGCTGCGCGAAGGGGGATGCCTGTGTTGAGGTCCATCCGGGTGGGCAGCGCCGTCGCGGGCGCCGCCCTTCTCGCCCTCGGGTGCGCGCCCGCGGGCGCGGCCCGCAGGCCGGTCGCGCCGAAGCCGGTCGCGCAGGGGCGCGCGGTCATGCTGGCCGGCGCGGGCAAGGCGGCGGGGCTGCACCTGCGCCTGACCGTGGCCAAGGGCGCGGTCGAGAGCGAGCTCCAGAACCAGAGCGACGTGGACTACTCGCAGTACGCCCCGTCGGGCAAGGAGTTCGTCGTCGTGACGCTCAAACTCGCCGTGCGCGGCAAGGCCGTGCCGGCGAAAGACCTCGTGCTCGACCTCATGGCCGGCAAGGCCCGCTACCCGGTGAACGCCGCCGCCGGCGTGGCGCTGGGCAGGGACACCTACCCGTCGACGCTCAAGCCGGGCAAGGTTCTGACCGAGTCGTTCGCGTTCATCGTGCCGACCGGCGCCAAGGGGTTCGTCCTCGACGCCGGCCTCGGCAAGGGCAAGGCGGTCGCGCTCGCCGTCAAGGCGTAGCCCGCTTCCTGGCATGGAACGGGCCGCGGCAGGTTGCCGCGGCCCTCGCGTCGGCGGGTGCAGGGGACGCGACAGGGGCGGCCGGGGCCGCCCCTGTCGGTGGACCGGAACGGGAGCGAGCTAGCCGCCCAGCGAGTAGGCGATGAACTCGGACACGCTGGCGCCCTTGAGGCGACCCTGGCCCTGCTGCGTGCCGGCGCCGCCGACCGGGACGAGGATGAACTGCTTGCCGTTCGCCTCGTACGTCATGTCGCCGCCGCCGACCGGGCCGTTCTCCGAAATGGTCCGGAGGACCTTGCCGGTGTGGGCGTTGATGATGTACACGACGCCGTTGTTGGTGGAGTTGGCGATGGCCAGACCGCCGGCGGTCACGACCGGGCCGCCCTCGGACGTGCCCGGGGTCTTCACCTGCCAGTCGATCGTGCCGGTGTTGACGTTGATCGCGGTGATCGTGCCGTAGGCGCCCGGCAGGATGGAGATCTGCGAGCCCAGGTAGGTCTGGTCCTTGCCGGCCTGGTACACGTCACCCTTGGGCGACGAGCTGATCTTCTGCTGCGTGTCGACGCCGGCGAGAACGACGTCGTTGGTCTGCGGGTCGAACGCGGGCTGTGACCAGTTGTCGCCGCCGAGCGCGGCCGGCGAGACGATGACTGAGCCCTTGCCGGTCGGGGGCGGCGAGAACTGGTGGTTGCACGTCACGAAGCAGACCGGCGTGGTCAGGAGGTAGCCCTTGGAGGCCGAGAACTCCCAGTACATGCCGCTCTTGCCGGGGACGCCGATGCCCATGCCGTCACCGGTCGGGACGAGAATCGGGTTGGCCGAGTTGTCGTAGTCCCACATGTCGTGCGGGACGGTCTGCTGGGCCCACTCGAACTTGCCCGTCATCGCGTTCAGGGCGACGACCGAGTCGGTCCAGTGGTCCGGGCCGGGACGGTTGTTCGCGTACAGGAGGGGCGCCGGGTTCGCGGTGTCGATGTAGAGGAGCCCGGTCTGGGGGTTGATGACCGGGTTGTTCCACACCGTGCCGCCGGCGATGCCGTGGTTGAGCTTCACCCACGACTGCGAGCGCGGCGGCACCGTGTAGAAGATCCACTCGAGCTTGCCGGTGGCGGCGCTGCGCGCCTCCTCGAAGCCTCGGATGCCGAACTCGGCGCCGGAGCTGCCGATGTAGATGTTCCCGTTGTAGAAGAGCGGCGAGGCGGTCTCGGCGACGCCCTGCTTGGCGCTGCCGACCTTGACCTGCCACTTGACCGCGCCGGTCTGCGCGTTGAGCGCGATCAGGCGGTCATCCAGGGTGAGCTGGTACAACGTGCCGGCGTGGTAGGCCAGACCGCGGGCGTCGGGGCCGCAGCACGCGACCTCCAGGCCGTCGTTGGGGTTGTACGACCACAACTCGGCGCCGGTGGTGGCGTTCAGGGCGAAGACGTGGTTGAACGCGGTCGTCACGTAGGCGACGTTGCCGATGACCAGGGGGGTGTCCTCGATGCCACCGGGGATCTTCCCAGCGTTGAACTCCCATGCCTTCTTCAGCTGGCCGACGTTCGTGGTGTTGATCTGGCTGGCGGCGCTGTAGCGCCAGCCCATCAGGTTCTGGCTGATCATCGTCCAGCCGATGTTCGCGCCGGTAGCCTGCGGCTTCACGGTCCGGCCGTGGGCGCTTGCGACCGCGCCGCTGGTGGCCGCGATAAGGAGCGCCGCGGCAGCAACCGGGGCGAGGCGAGCAAACATGGAACGACGCATCCTGTGCCTCCTCGTTCGACGTAGAGGCGAGCCGGGGCCACGTCGGGCGCGGATCACCGGGAGCGCCCGGACCGGGGCCCGGTCTCGCGGCACCCGGCGCACTGTCCGGGAGCCTTCGTCATTATGGTTCCGTTACGAAAACATGTCCATATCGTCCGTCAACCCCACCTTCACCACCCCGGGGAAAGCGAGCGCAACAATTTGGCGAGTCGGCAACCATCAGAACCAAACTTCGGAGCATGCTCCCATGGGAATGACGTGTTCGCGCTCGCGGGCGTCCCCGACCGCGTCGAGCGCCACGAGGTAGGCGTCCGCGTGGTCGTGCGCGAAGTGCGCAGGCGCCTCCCGCTGCATCGGTTCCTGCCGCCCCGGTCGCGCGGTAGAGGATCGCCACCGCAGCGGGCACGGCAGCCCTGCGCTCGTCCGCGTCCGTCCGCGCCTACCCGGCCGGCGTCCCCAGGACCGTGCAGGACCGAAGGAGTCCAGGCCGACGTCGTGTCGTGTGCGTGCGCGGCTCGGCAAAGGGGTGGAGAAGTGGCACGACAACGACATCCAGCGGCCGTCGTCGAACTGCCGAATCGTCTCGAGATCGTGATCACACGGGCGTTCGACGCCCCGATCGACCTCGTCTTCGACACCTGGACGAAGACGGACCGGGCCGAGTTGGCCCTGGCGGAAGGGGAGACCGTGAAGGTCTTCGCGGTCGACCTGCGTGTCGGAGGGACGTATCACACGGTCTTCGTCGGCGACGACGGAACCGAGGCGTCGTTTCATGGCACATTCTTGGCCGTCGAGCGGCCGACCCGGGTCGTGGCCACCTGGCACTACGACGGTTGGCCCGATGCGCAGGCGGTCGAGTCGATCGAACTGCACGAGGCGCACGGTGGGACGACGCTGACGTATCGGCTGGCGTTCCGTGACCAGCCCGGTCGTGACCACATGACCGACTACGGCGGCCTCTTGGCGAATATCGACAACATGGAAGACCACTTGATCTCCCTGCTCGAACCCCCGGCAACCTCAGGCTAGCTGCGGGCGGCGTATCGCCGGCGCCATGAACGTGGCAAAAGCCCGGGTGCACTCGGCGTCGTTGCCGATCGCTGCCGCCGCCGAACCCTCGCCGACACGGCCGTGGGCGACATGCCCAGGCACGTGCGCGCCATCCGCCTGAACCCTCAAGAGCCGGCGTCCGCAGGCGCATCCTCCGGACCATCAAGCCCGCGCATAGAGGCATCCTGGCGCCACCCAACCTCGATGCCGACCTCTCCCTAGCCGGAATCCGCTGCCAGCCGACACGCCTGCCGCCGCCGGCGGCGACGGCGAAGGTGGGGTCGACAGGCCCGCCCGTTGCGGGCGCGCCCGGCGGCGGACGGCGCGACGGGCCGAGCGCAGGCGCGCCGCCGCGCGTGTCGAGGGCCGTGGGCGGCGGGACTCTCGGGCGGTGGCGGCGACGCCCGGCGTCTGTTTCAGGCCTCGGCGACGATCGCGACACCCCAGATGACCCGCCAGACCCGACCGACCCACGTGGCCGCGACGTACGCGCACAGCGTCACGAGGGCCGGCGCGAGCACGTCGCCGAGGGCGATGACGCCGCCCTGCAGGACCTGTGCGGCGATGCGCGCGACGACGAACAGGCCGGTGCCCCAGGCGGCGGCGCGCACGCCGACGCCGACCGGCTCGGCCGGCAGGGTGGCGGCCGCGACGAGCGCCACGGCCACCGCTCCCGCGGCCGCCGCGTCGCCGCCGAGGGGCGTGCCCAGACCGGCCGCCGCCATGGCCAGGGCGGGCAGGATGGCCATGGCCAGCTCGCGGATTCTTCGCACGGTCGGCGCGGTCGCCACCCCTTTTGGCGCGTTTGCCTCTAGCGTGCGATGGCGGGCGCGTCGCCATGCGGCGGGGCGGGCGGGGCGATATCCTCCGGCACGATCGTCGACAGAACGGCGGCGTCGAGCGTCGCGCCGCCGCCCGCCCCGAGGACCCGGACGGCGTGCCGGCGCAGCGAGCGTTCGACGAGATTGCGCACGGCGCGGGCGTTGCCGGTCGCCTCGCCGTCGGCGGCCAGCGCCCGCACGACGAGATGGGGCAGACGCTCCTCGGCGCCGGCGCCGAGGACGTAGCCGCGCAGCGCGAACATGGCGCGCGCGATCTGGACCAGTTCGGACGGCCTATAGGGCGGGAAGTCGAGGTGGATGGGGATGCGCGACGACAGCCCGGGGTTGGTGGCGAGAAACGCCGCCATCTCGTCCGGGTAGCCGGCCAGCACGACAACCAGGCTGCCGCGGTGCTCCTCCATCTGGCGCACCAGCGTGTCGATCGCCTCCCGGCCGAAGTCGCGCTCACCGCCCCGGGCGAGCGCGTACGCCTCGTCGACGAACAGCACGCCGCCCAGGGCGCGGCGCACCGCCTCGCGCGTGCGCTGCGCGGTGTGGCCGACGTACTCGCCGACGAGGTCGGCCCGTTCGACCTCGACCAGGTGGCCGCGCTCGAGGGCGCCGGCGGCCCGCAGGGCGGCGCCGAACGCCCGCGCGACGGTGGTCTTGCCCGTCCCGGGCGGGCCGCGGAATACCATGTGCAGGGCGGCCGGTTCGGCCGGCAGGCCCAGGTCGCGGCGCAGCGCGGCGACGGCAAAGCCGGCATAGATCTCGCGCGCGGTCGCCTTGACCGTCTCGAGCCCGACCAGGGCGTCGAGCTCGACCAGCGCTTCGTCCGGCGGCGGCGGCCGCCGCGGCGCCGCCTGTGCCGGCGTTTGCGCCGGAGGCGGGGCGCCGTCCCCGGGACCGGCGCCGCGGGCCAGTTGCCACAACGCGGCGGCGCTCGACAGGCGCCCGGTCCGGACCATCTCGACCACCCCGGCGGCGTCGAGTTCGCTCACGCTGCCACCCCCGGAGAACCCTATGCGACGGGCGCCGTCGACCGGCGAAGGGGCACGCGCCGACGGGCGCGAACCGACGGGCGGAGGGATGTCGCTGGATACGGACGGTGCGTTCACGGTCGAGGTGCGGGGGCTGGGAGCGACGCGCCGGGCGCCGGCGCTTGCCGGCGCGTCCCTCCTCGAGAGCCTGCTCGGGGCCGATCTGCCGGTGCCGCACATGTGCCGCGAGGCGCGCTGCGGCCGCTGCCGGACGACGGTCGTGGAGGGCGGCGACCTGCTCGTGTCGCCGGGCGAGCGCGAGCACCTGCGCCTCGGCGCCACCCTGCTGGCGCAGGGGATGCGCCTCATGTGCCAGAGCCGGCCGGCCGACCCGTCGGCGCCGGGCCGGCTCGTGATCGAGTACTAGCGGGGAGGGATCGGCCACGCGCACGCTGGTCGTGCTGGGCGGTCCGGGCGCGCGGGCATCGCGGGTCTGGCTGGCCCTGGTCCTGGCCGCCTCGCCCGGCGAGGCGCGGCTCGAGCGGGCGGACGGCACCAGCGAGGGCATCGGCAGGCGCGCCCTTCTGCGGCAGGTCACCGCGTTCCCCGAGCGCACCCGGGTGGCACGGGTCGCGCCCGTGGTGTCGCGGGCGGGCGCCTGGCCGGCGCCCTGGCGTCTCGTCGGCGGTCCCGACCTATCCGACGAGACGCAGGCCGCGCCGGATGCCGCCGACCTGCTCGACGCCTGCCTGGGCGCAAGCGCCTTCGTCCTCGTGCGCGCCGCGTCGCCGGGCGGGACGGCGCTCGCCGGTGCGCAGGCGTTCGCCCGCGGGCGCGGCGTTCTCGTGCGCTGGGCCGAGATCGGACCGCCGGCGCGGCGACCGGTGCGGGACGAGGGCACCCGCCGGCTTGCCGAGCCCGACCCCGATGCCCGCCCCGACGGCCGCGGCCGGTCGCTCCTGGCCGAGATCGCCGGCGCCGTGGCCGGGCCCATGCCGCCCCGTCCCTCGCGCGGCCCGTTCGCCCGCCTGGTCGGCCGCGTCCGCCCCGGAACGGCGGTATAATCGGCCCAACCGATTCGTGGAGGTCATCGTGACGCACGACACGACACAACCCGCCCGGCGCCTTCTGGTCCTGGGCGTGGTGGCGCATGCACCCGACGCGGACAGTGAGATCGCCGCCTACTACGCCGAGCTCGAGCGCCTTGCCGACAGCGCCGGGGCGCGCGTCGTGGAGCGGCGCGTCCAGGTGCGCGCGCGCACCGACCCCCGCACCTATGCCGGCCCCGGCTTCGTCGACGCCATCGTCCGGCGGGTGGCCGAGCCCGGCGAGGGCGAGGAGCCGATCGACGGCGTCCTGCTCGCCGAAGAAGTGCCGCCGCGCGCCCTGGCCAACCTGGCCGAGCGCCTGCCCGTGCCGGTGGAGGACCGCACCCAGCTCATCCTGGGCATCTTCGCCGACCGCGCCCGCTCGACCGAGGGCCGGCTCCAGGTCGAGCTGGCCCGCCTGGCCTACGCGCTGCCCCGGCTGGCCGGCGCGCGCCAGGGCCTGGGCCGGCAGCGAGGCGGCGTCGGCCTGCGAGGCGGCGTCGGCGAGACGGCCCTGGAGCTCGACCGGCGGCGCACCCGCCGGCGCATCGCCGAACTGCGCCGCGAGGTCGAGACCCTGCGCGCGGACCGCTCGTCCCGGCGCGACGCGCGCGGCACCACCTCCCGCGTCGCCCTGGTCGGCTACACCAACGCCGGCAAGACGACCCTCCTGGGCGCTCTCGCGGGCCGCGAGGAGGGCGGGCGGGACCGCCTGTTCGACACCCTCGACCCGGCCACGCGGCGGATCCGCCACCGGTCGTACGGCGAGGCCGTCCTGGTCGACACGGTCGGGTTCGTGCGCGACCTGCCCCCGGGTCTCCTCGAGGCGTTCGAGGCCACGCTGGCCGAGGTGCGCGAGGCCGACGCGCTCGTCCACGTTGTCGACGCCACCGCCCCGGACGCCCTGTCCCAGGTCGACGCGGTGCACACGATCCTCGCCCGCATCGGCGCCGACACGGTGCCCGAGATCCTCGTCGCCAGCCACGCCCGCTGCCCCGGCGCCAGACTTGGCGCCCTCGATGGGGCGCTTGGCGTCGACGTGCCGGCCGGCGTCGGCATCGAGGCCCTGCACGAGCGGATCGGGGCCGTGCTCGGTCGCGAGCGCGAGACGGTCGTGGTCGACCTGCCCGCCGACCGCTGGGACGTGGTTTCGTTCGCCCGCGAGCGGGGCGAGGTCGAGCTCGTGCCGACCGAGGACGGCGGCGTGCGCATGACCGCGCGCCTCGCCGCCGAGGACGCGGGCCGGCTGCGCCACCGCCTCGGCCGTGGCTGATCCCGGGACCCGCGTCGAGGCCGCCCGGGAGCGGGCGCGCGCGGCGGTCGAGGCGGCGCGCCCGGCCCTCGAGGCACGGGCCGACCGCCTGACGGCGCGGGTGCTGTCCGCGATGGGCGACGCCGGCGTCGGCGCGAGCGACTTCGCGCCTTCGTCCGGGTACGGCTACGACGCGCCCGGCCGGGCCCGGCTCGAGTCCGTGTGGGCGCGCCTGTGCGGGGCCGAGGCGGCCCTCGTCCGGCCGCATGTGGCCGGCGGCAGCGCCGCCGTGGCGCTCATGCTGTTCGCCGCCTGCCGGACCGGCGGCGAGCTCGTCATCGCCACCGGCGAGCCGTACGACAGCGTGCGCCGGGTCGTTGCGGGCGCGCCGGGATCGCTCGCCGAGTGGGGCGTCGAGACGCGCGTCCTGCCGTACGGGCAGGGCACCGATCCCGGCGCCCTGGCCGCGGCGATCGGACCGCGCACGACCTGCGTGCACGTGCAGCGCTCGCGCGGCTACGACCGGCGGCCGTCGCTGCCGGCGGCGCGGATCGGCGAGCTCGCCGCCGCGGTCCACGCACGCGCGCCGCACGTGTCGCTGACGGTCGACAACTGCTACGGCGAGTTCGTCGAGGACGAGGAGCCGACGGCCCTGGGCGCCGACATGTGCGCCGGGTCGTGGACGAAGAACCCGGGCGGCGGCCTTGCCACCACGGGCGGCTACGTCGCCGGTCGCGAGGCGCTCGTGCGGCGGGCGGCGTCCCGGCTGTACGCGCCCGGCCAGGACGGGGACGTCGGCGCCGTGCCGGAGGGGCACCGCCTCGCCTTCCAGGGCCTGTTTCTCGCCCCGGGGGCGGTGGCCGAGGCGCTGTGCGCCGCCGTCTACGCGAGCGCCCTGTTCGACGCCCTCGGCTTCGTCGTCGATCCGGGCCCTGCGGCAGGCGCGCGCGTCGATCTTGTGACCCGGATCGAGCTGGGCGACGCGCCGACCCTGCTTGCGGCCGCGCGGGCGATCCAGGCCGCATCGCCGGTGGACAGCCGGGCGGTGCCCGAGCCGGGCGACATGCCGGGCTACGCCGACCCGGTCGTGATGGCCGCCGGCACGTTCGTCCAGGGCGGCGGCCTGGAACTGACCGCGGACGCGCCCATGCGGGCGCCGTACGACCTGTTCGTCCAGGGCGGCCTGCGCCTCGTCGCCGCCCGCATCGCCCTCGACCGCGCGGCCGGGGCGGTGCTCGCGGCAAGGGCCGCGCGGCCGCTCGCGACGGCCGTCCCAGGAGGCAGCCGCCGTGGCGCCTGAGCGGACGGGCGCCGCCGGCCTCGTCCACCTCACGTTCACCGATCTTCTCGGCCTGCCCAAAGAGGTGACGGTGCCGGCCTCGCGCCTGCCCGCCGCCCTCGCCGAGGGGGTCGTCTTCGACGGCAGCGCGCTCGAGGGGTTTGCCCGCACGGTCGAGGACGAGATGCGCCTGCGCCCCGACCCGGCGACGCGCGCTCGCCTGCCCCAGGAGCCCGACCTGCGCATGCCGCGGCACGAGCGCGTGGTGTGCGACATCGTCCGGCCGGACGGTGCGCCGTACGATGCCTGCCCGCGCTCGATCCTGCTCGCCCGGGCGGGCGAGCTCGTGGCCGAGGGCCTCGACCTTATGATCGGCGCGGAGGTCGAGTTCTTCGTCCTGCCGGCAGCCCCCGACGCAGGCCAGGTGACCGCCCCGAGCGACGCCGCCGGCTACTTCGACGCCACCCGGGGCGGCGCGGGCGAGGCGCTGCGCGGCGATTTGGTCCAGACCCTGGACGCGATGGGCGTCGCGGTCGAGGGCAGCCATCACGAGGTGGCGCCCGGCCAGCACGAGATCGACCTGGCGGCGACGGCGCCGCGCGCCCTCGCCGACGCCGTGGCGACGCTGCGCTGGCTTGCCCGTGCCACCGCCCCGGCGCGCGGCCTGCGGGCGACGTTCATGCCCAAGCCGTTCGGCGGCCTGTCCGGCAGCGGCCTGCACCTGGTCCTGTCGGTGCGCGACACGCGCGGCGGGGCCGAGCGCACGCACGCGTTCGCCGCCGGCATCCTCGCCCACGCGGCGGCGCTGTGCGCGCTCGCGAACCCGGTCGTGAACTCGTACAAACGCCTCGTCCCCGGCTACGAGGCGCCGCTCTACGCCACCTGGGCGCGCCACCACCGCAGTCCGCTCCTGCGCGTGATCGCCGATCCGGCCGACGCCTCCGGGCCGGTGCGGCTCGAGTACCGCGGCCCGGACAGCGCGGCCAACCCGTACCTGCTCGTCGCCGCGCTCATCGGCTGCGGCCTGGACGGCGCCCGGCGGGGCCTCGCCCTGCCGGCGGCGGTCGAGGACAGCCCGGGCCGACTGGCCGGCGAGGAGCGGCGGCGGCGGGGGATCCGTCGCCTGCCCGGCGACCTGCGCGCCGCCCTCGACGCGCTTGGCGCCGATCCGGTGGTGATCGCCGCCCTGGGCGAGCGGGTGGCGCAGCGGATCATCGAGGCGCGCTCGATCGAGTGGGAGATCTACCAGGAGGCCGTGCACGACTGGGAGCGCGAGCAGTACCTGGACACGCTGTAGGACGGGGCGGTCAGGCCGTGAGGGCGGCGGGCCGCTCGGGGGTGCGTCCGCCGAACGGAACGGCGAGGACGGCCAGCGCCAGCCAGGGATAGAGCGTCAGGTTGAGCTGCTCCCAGCCGTTCGCCGCCCCGCTCACGATGGCGATGGCGAGGAACAGGACGAAGGCGCACAGGCGCCCGTCGGCCGGCGTGGGGGCCCGGGCGAGACGGGCAAAGACGCTCAGGCCCGTTGCGAGAAACAGGCCGAACCCGAACAGGCCGGTCTCGACCAGGAGGGCGGCGTACTCGTCGTCCGCGTAGAAGCGCCGCGGCGCGCCGGGCGTGTGCCGGTGGTTGAACACCCTCGAGGCGCCGCTGCCGAAGGTGGCAAGGCCGGTGCCGGTCGGATGGCGCCGCGCCAGCTCCATGGCCAGGCGCACGGTCTGGAGGCGGCCCGACTTGATCGAGCGGCGGATGGTCGCATGGCTGGCCGCGCTGACGATGCGGTGGTGGGCCGGCGGCGGGGCCAGGACCCCGACGGCCAGGCCGGCGGCGGCGGCCGCGATGGCGACGCGCTCGACGGCGCGCCGCCCGGTCGCGAAGTAGGCGACGAGCCCGACCAGGCTGATGATCCAGGTGGTACGGCTGCCCGACACGGCGATCATCGCCACGAACAGGGCGGCCAGGGCGAGCGACGGGAGGGAGCGGCGATACTCGGCCGCGCGCAGGCGGTCGAGGGTGAGGATGAGGGCGATGAAGCCGAGCTCGCCGTACACGTTGGGGTTGTTCACGAGGCCGTAGGGCCGGTGCGCGTTGACCGCGGAGATCGGCTCGTGCAGCCACGGCCCGGGCAGGAGGAGGTCGCGGTAGGCGCCGCCGTGAACCAGGCCGACCATACCCTGCAGGCCGACGAAGGCGATCGAGGCGAGCCCCAGCGGCACGGCCCTTGCCCAGAAGTCGGCGCCCGGGCCGTCGCCGGCCAGGCGCAGGCGGCGCACGCCGGCGTAGAGCAGCCAGAACAGGAGCAGGTCGCGAAGCTCCGCGATGCCGCCGGCCAGGCTGGCGTGGGCATGCGCCGTGACCGCCAGCGCCACGGCCGCGAACGCCACGCCCAGCCATTCGATCGCGTCGAGGGGGAAGATGCGCTGCGGGTGCAGCAGCACGGCGCGGGCGACCACGACCAGCACGGCCACGTCGGCGGCGAACTTGAGCGGTGTCGGCGCGACCGCCTCGACCAGGGTGCGGAAGGGGAGGTAGACGAGGAGAAACCCCAGCGCGGTCTCGACGTCCCAGGCCGCCAGCGCCAGCGCGCCGAGCGCGACCAGGGCAAGGAGGGTACGGGCCAGATGGGCATGGGACATGAGGATCGCGGCGATGCCGGCCCCCACGGCAAGGCAAAGCCAAAGGCCGCGCATGGGCGCCCCCCTTACCGATGCGTCGCGACGCGGCCGGTCGCCTGTCCGCCGGCGACGCTCTACAGGCTGCGGTAGATGCCGACCACCCGTCCGACGATGCGCGCGTCGCGCGCCGGGATGGGCGCGTAGCGCGGATTCTCCGCACGCAGGTACGGTCCGTCCGGGTCCAGGCTGAGGCGCTTCACGGTCGCCTCGTCGCCGAGCAGCGCGACCACGATGGCCCCGGCCTCGGCGTCGTCCCGACGCTCCACGATGACGTAGTCCCCGTCCTCGATGCCCGCCCCCACCATGCTGTCGCCGCGCACCCGCAAGGCGAAGGTGCGATCGGCTGCGGCGCCCATGGGAAGCGCCAGCGAACCGAGCACCTCCTCCTGGGCGAGGGACGGCGGGCCGGCCGGCACCCTGCCGACCACAGGCGTCGCCGTGACGGTGTGGGCGTCCCGCAGCCGCGGCGCCAGCACCTCGATCGCCCGCGCCTGGTGCATGTTGCGACGGATGTAGCCGCGGCGCTCCAGCTGGTGCAGATGGTTGTGCACCGTCGCCGTCGACTTGAGCCCCAGCGCCTGGCCGAGCTCGCGCACGGACGGAACGAAGCCGTTGCGCGCGATGCCCTCCTCGAGGGCCTCGAGCAGGTCGCGTTGGCGGGGTGTCAGGTCATTGCGGCGCACGGCGGCCTGCCGCCCGCGGGGACGTTCCATGGACCGACACTACCATGTGCGCCGGGGTTGGTTCAAACCACGTTCGTCACCGAGCACGCGCTCGGCCCGCTCGATCGCCAGCCGCACGAGATCGCCGCACTGCTTGGCCGGCACAGCGCCCCAGCCCTCGCGGCGGGCAAGGTCGGCCACACCGAGCTGGCGGCCCAGGTCGGCGCGCAGCGCCTCGCTCATCTGTCGTCGTCGCGCCATCGCCATCCCTCCTTTCGCCGTCCTAGAATGTGCGTGCATGGCCCGGTCGATTACCGGAGGGGAGGCGCGCCCATGCGCGTGGTCGAGGTGCCGGAGGGTGGTGGACTGCGAGCGGGCGAGCGGCCCGAGCCGGAACCGGCCGTCGGCCAGGTCCGGGTGCGCGTGGCGGCATGCGGGGTGAACCACCTCGACCGGATGATTGCCGAGGGTACCCTGCCCGGGCCGGCGCCGCGGCCGCGCGTGCCGGGCGGCGAGGTGGCGGGCTGGGTCGACGCGGTCGGAGGCGGCGTCGACGCGGCGCTCGTCGGCCGTGCCGTGGCGGTCGCGCCGTACCTGTTCTGCGGCCGGTGCGAGATGTGCCTGGGCGGACGGGAGACGATCTGCCGCTCGGGGGACATCCTCGGACTGGGCTGTGACGGCGGCTACGCCGAGGCGGTCGTCGTGCCGGCCCAGAACCTCGTGCCGCTGCCCGCAGGCCTCGACCCCCAGGTGGCGGCCGCCCTGCCGCTCGCCGCCGCCACCGCCCACCACATGCTCGTCGACCGGGCGGGGCTGCGCCCGGGCGAGTCGGTCCTCGTCGTCGGCGTGGGCGGCGGCGTCGCGTCCGCCGGCCTGCGCCTGGCCCGCCTGATGGGCGCGCGCGTGATCGCCGCCTCGCGCGCGCCGGACAAGCTCGCCCGGGCCCAGGCCGACGGCGCCGAGGCGACCGTGACGCTCGGCGACCCGGACAGTTCCGTTGCCCGCCAGGTGCGCGCGCTCACCGGCGGGGCGGGCGTCGACGTGGTCTTCGACCCGCTCGGCAGCGTGTACTGGGCCGACGACCTGCAGGCGCTCGCGCGCGGCGGCCGCCTCGTCACGTGCGGCGCCTACGGCGAGCGGGCGGCCACGACCGACGTGTGGCTGACGTTCGCCAAGGAGCTCAGCCTGCTCGGCAGCTACGGCGCGTCGCGGCGCAACGTGGCGGAGCTGGTCGCGCTGACGGCGGCCGGCGCGTTCACACCCGCGATCGCCGGCCGCCTGCCCCTCGCGGAGGCGGCCGAGGCGCACCGGCGGCTGCGCGCCGGCGAGGTGTACGGCAAGCTTCTGCTCACGCCGTAGAGGCAGGGGGCACGCCCGGGCGGGGCGAACCCGGCGGGGAACCCGCACGCGCCAATCGCGGTAGCATGGGATGGGAAGGGGCTGGTGAGATGGCCGGCACGACGGACGCCCGCGAGACCGCGCTCCTGGAACGGGTGGCGACGGGAGAACCGATCGAGAGCGCGGCGGACATGACCGACGACTACCGGGACAACCTGATCCACCTCATGACCATGCAGGCCGACTCGGAACTGGCCGGCGCGTTCGGCTACGTGCCCTGGATCATGAAGGCCCCGAGCACCTCGGAGATGCTGGCCGTGGCCCAGATCTCGAAGGACGAGGTGCGCCACGCCCGCGTGATGTACGTCCTGCTCAAGGAGCTCGGCGTCGACGTGGAGGCGCGCGTGCAGTCGTTCAACTTTTCCCTGCGCGTGGACGAGTCGGACATCGGCACCGCCCGGGCGGGCGACGACGCGCGCGTGAACATCTTCTACTACCCGATCAAGACCTGGTCCGACTTCATCATGTTCAACGTCCTCATGGACCGGGGCGCCGGATTTCAGCTCCAGGACGTCGAGAACTCGTCGTACGGCCCCTGGCGCCGCGCCATGCAAGGGATCATGAAAGAGGAGACCATGCACATCGCCCACGGCGACGCCTGGCTCAAGCGCTGGGGCGGCGATCCGGCCCACCACGACGAGGTCCAGGAGGCGCTCGACCGCTGGTACCCGCGCGTGATGAACATCTTCGGCCGGCCGAACAGCCCGAAGAACGCCCTGTACCGCCGCTACGGCCTGAAGCGGCGGGACAACGACGAGGTGCGTCGCGCGTTCGCCGCCGAGGTCGGGGAGCTGTGCGCCACGGTCGACCTGAAGCTGCCGCCCTGGAAGCCCGACTGGGAGCAGCTGCCCGACGACGCCTGGATCGCCGGCTGATGGCGTCGCTGGCGATCGACCCCCGCATGTCGGCGGGGGAGGTTCTTCGTCGCTACCCGAACACGCTCGAGGTGTTCGACCGCTACGGCGTCGTGTTCTGCGCCGGCTGCTTTCTCACCCTGTTCGACCCGCTCGAGGACGTGGCCGGCTACCACGCCGTCCATGACGTGCCCGAACTGCTTTCGGACCTCAACCGCGCCGCCGCGACGCCGCTCGCCGAGCGGCCCGCCTGGGCGGAGGGGTCGGCGCCCCAGCTGGCGGCGCTGGGCAAGCCCCTCGAGCCGGGCGAGGAGCAGGCGGTCGCGTCCCGCATGGCCGGGGACGCGCTCGCGGCGCAGCTCGGCCTGCGCCTTCTGGGCGTGCGGCGCGGCAGCGCCCGGGTCGGCGTCGGCGTGAAGGCGCCGGCGACCGTGGACGGGGCCTGCCATCCGACCGTGCTCACGGCCCTCGTGCTGTTTGCCGCCCAGTGCGCGGATGCCACCGTGTCGGCCAGGGCGGGCCAGGTGCTGGACATCGCGGTCGCGCCGCTCGACCCCGACAAGGCGACGGGCTTTCTCGTCGCCGAGGCCTACCGCGAGGGTACGGCGGCGGGTTCGCGCACCTCCGCCTACCGCGTGCGCGTGCTCGGGCGGGGCGAGTCGATCGTCGCCGTCGCCACCGTGCTGCTTAACCAGGCGGCCTAAGGAGCAGGAGGGGCCGCCGCCCGTCGGTACAGGGCGAGCCAGGCGCGCGCCATCGCTTCGCGCCCGTAGCGGGCGCGGGCGCGCGCCCAGGCCTTGTGGCCGAGCGCGGCGGCGCGGGCGGGGTCCGCGGCGAGGTCGCCGAGGGCGGCGTGCAGCGCGGGGGCGTCGTCCGGCGGCACGAGGATGCCGCCGGCGTCGGCGTCCCCCGGGCGGCCGAGCGCGTCGGCCACGCTGCCCACGTCGGCGGCGACCACCGGCAGGCCGGCCGCCATCGCCTCGAGCAGGGCCATGGGCAGGTTCTCCGCCCGCGAGGGCAGGGCGAACAGGCTGGCCCGTGCCAGCCACGGGCCGACCTCCGCCACCGGGCCGGGGAACTGGACCTGCCCGCCGCGCCCCTCGGCCAGCGAGGCGAGGGTGGCGCGATCCGGCCCGTCGCCCAGGACGACGGCGGGGACAGGCTCGCCGTCCGGGCCCCGGAGGCCGGCCATGGCCTCGACGAGGAGATCGAAGCCCTTACGGGCCAGGAGCTGGCCGACGCCGAGGACAAGCGGCGCCCGTCCGGCCAGATCCGGCGGGGCGTCGGGCACGGCGACGCCGTTCGGCACGAGCGCCAGGCGGTCGGCGGGCACCGCCAGGCGGCTGGCCAGGACCTGCGCCGCCCAGGGCGAGACCGCGACGACCAGGCGCGCCGCCGCGACCGCCCGCTCGCTCGCGCGCTGCGCCCAGGTGACGGCGCGGGCATCCGGTCCCAGGGCGAACCGGGCGGCCAGTTCCTCGCCGGCCGTGCCGTTCAGGTGGTAGGCGAGGACGATGGGCGGGCAGTCGGCGCCGAGCGCGTCGAGGGCCGCGACCGCGGCCACGTAGTCCTGGGCGTGCACCACCTGGGCCGTGCGCAGGGCGGGCGTGCGCCTTGCCCGATCGGCGAGGACCCGGTAGCGCCGGGTGAGGTCGGAAAGGGCGCGTCCGTCCCGGCCGGCGGTGAGCCGGGAGACCATCCGGCCGGCCTGCATCGCGCGCCGGCCCGGAGCCGTGTCGAACGGGTCGAGGCTGACCGCTACGGGCTGACCGAGGGCGAGGAGGGCCGCGCGCAGTCCGCGCGAATGGCTGTTCACCCCGTTGGTCGCGACCCGGGGGTCCTGGCTCGCCACGAAGGCGAGGCGAAGCGGTGTGTCGTCGGGCATGGCCCGAGTATAGCCGGGCGCGACGCGCGCAGGACCGGCAGTCCGGCCGCAGCGCGCTACGGTATGCTAGGACAAAGGGGTGAGCGGATGGCCGACGAGCCAAGGCAACCGGTGCGCAAGGTCGTCTTTCCGGCCGCCGGGTTTGGAACGCGCTTCCTGCCGGCGACCAAGGCCCAGCCCAAGGAGATGCTGCCGATCGTCGACACCCCCTCGATTCAGTTCGCGATCGAGGAGGCGCTCGAGTCGGGCCTGGACGACATGCTCGTCGTCACCGGCCGGGGCAAGCGGGCGATCGAGGACCACTTCGACCGTGCGCCCGAGCTCGAGCATGCGGTCGAGCGGTCGGGCAAGCGCGACCTGCTGGAGATCGTGCGCGAGACCGCGGACCTCGTCGACCTGCACTTCGTCCGCCAGAAGGAGGCGCTGGGTCTCGGCCACGCCGTCCTGCAGGCGCGTCGGCACGTGGGCAGCGAGCCGTTCGCCGTCATCCTCGGGGACGACCTCATCTGGTCCGACGGCCGGCCGGCGATCGGCCAGCTCCTCGACGTGTTCGCCCGCTACGGGGCGCCGGTCGTGGCGGTCGAGCGCGTGCCGCGCGAGCGTACCGGCTCGTACGGCATCGTCGACGTCGACCCGACGCCGGTGGCGCCGGGGGTCTGGGAGGTGCGCGGCCTGGTCGAGAAGCCCGACCCGTCCGTCGCCCCCTCAACGCTCGCGGTCGTGGGCCGGTACGTGCTCGTGCCGGAGATCTTCGAGCTGTTGGCCGGCCAGGGACCGGGCGCCAAGGGCGAGATCCAACTGACCGACGCGCTCGAGTCCCTGCGGCGCGGCCGGCGCATGCTCGCACTGGAGTTCGAGGGCGTGCGCTACGACACCGGCGACAAGCTCGGCTACCTCAAGGCCACCGTCGACTTCGCCCTGCGCCACCCCGACCTCGGCGACGCCTTCGCCGCCTTCCTGCGGGAGCGGGCAGCCGCCCTCGACCCGATCCAAGGAGCCGGCGCGCGGGCGGTCGCGGCGGCGAGCGGGGAGGCGAGCGCATAGCACGCCAGGGCAAGGAGCGCACGCGCCACGTCGTCTGGACCCACGAAGGATGCCTGGACGGGGCCACGGCCGGGCTGCTCGCGCGCAAGGCGTGGCCGGACGCCCAGGTGCAGTACGTCGAGCCGGCGCGCGTCGACCAGGTCGTGGGCCAGACCTTCGCCGCCGGCGACACCGGGCGGATGACCCTCGTCGACGTCGCCCCGTCCCCGGAGGCGATCGCCGCCCTGCCGGCCGGCGTCAGCCTGCAGGTGATCGACCACCACGAGAGCGCGCGGCGCATCGCCCACCTGCCCGGGGTTCTTGTCGACGAGCGGCGCTGCGGCTCGTACCTGCTGTGGGAGCGCCTCGTCGGCGACATGCCGGCGCTGCGGGCGTACGAGCCGCTCGTGCGTTGGGTGGACGACCGGGACCGGTGGCTGCGCGTCGACCCGATCGCGGACGAGCTGAGCCTGCTCTACGACACCCTGGGACGCCACTGGTACCATGTCCGCTTCGCCGTGCCGTCGGACGAGGTGCCGCCCTGGACCGCGGAGGAGAAGGCGATCCTGTCGAACCTGCGCGACCGCGCCAACCGGCGTCGCCAGCGGGTGCTCGAGCGCGCCATCGAACTGACCGATCCGGACGGGCGCAAGGTGCGCGCGGCCGTGATCACGGGCGACGCCTCGGACACCGGCCACCTGCTCGCGCAGGGCCACGACTACGCCCTCATGCTCAACCCGGGGACGGGGGCCATCTCCCTGCGGGGCGAGGGCAAGGTGAACCTGGCCGCGCTGGCCGAGCGCTACGGCGGCGGGGGGCACCCGAACGCGGCGGGGTTCGTGCCACGGGATCTGGGCGCCCTGTACGAGACCCTCTTCCGGGCCATCCTCGCGGCACCGGTGGCGCCCGGCGGCCCGCTGCGCCCGGCAGCTTCGGGCGCCGCCCCGCCCCAGGCGTAGCGAGACCCGGCGCCCGAATCGATGCGGAGGTGGGGCGATGGTTCCCGGCGTCCCGACCGCGGGCGGTCCGAGCCAGTCGGACACCCCCGGCAACGAGGCGTACCTCGAGGCGATCTACGTGCTCACGGTCGAGGGACGGCGCGTGTCGTCGGCCAAGGTCGCGCAGTACCTTAGCGTGACCCCCGTGAGCGTGTCGCGCGCCCTGTCCCGCCTGGACCGTGCGGGCGCACTCGCCGCCCGTACGCCCGAGATCCGCCTCACCGACGACGGCTGGCTGCGCGCGGCGGCGGTCGTGCGTCGCCACCGTCTGGCCGAGCGCTGGCTGGCCGAGCGGCTCGGCCTGGACCTGGTGGCGTCCCACCAGGAGGCGGAGCGGATCGAGCACGCCATCTCGCGGCGGGTGGAGGAGGCGCTGTGGCTGCACCTGGACCGCCCGGCGACCTGTCCGCACGGCAACCCCATCCCCGACGAGGCCGGCCGGGTGCCCCCCTTGGCGGAGGCCGAGCCGCTGTGCCGGGTCGGGCCGGGAGCGTTCGTCGTCGACCGGATCTTCGAGCAGATCGAGGGCCTCGAGCCGCTGCTCGGGTTCGTCGGAGCGAACGGTCTCGTGCCGGGAACCCGCCTCGAGGTGGTGACGCCGGGTCCGGCGCCGGCGGTGACGGTCTCCGGCGCCGAGGTCACGGTGCCGCCCGAGGTGGCCGAGTGTCTTCTCGTCCGGCCCGCGCCGGCGTGAGCGCGGCCGGCGCCGACGGGCGGGTGACCCTGGCGCAGGCGCGCTCGGGAGCAGGCGAGGCGTGGGAACTTACCGGTCGGATCGAGCCCGTGGCCGGCTGCGCGACCGAGCCCGCCGCCGGGTACCGGCTCAGCCTGGTGGCGAGGCCCGTGCGTTCCGGCAGCGAGGCCCAGGCGGTGCGGGTGACGCCGAGCGCGGTGTATCCCACCTGGGATGCGGCGAGGGAGGCCCTCGAAGGGCTCGCCCGGCGCGTGGCCGCGATGCTCGCGGAGGACGGCGCGGGCGGTGCGGCGATGGGGAAGGACGACGAAGGGGAGGCGGGCCCAGGTGGCCGATAGCGTGCGCGAGGCATCGCTCGTCGAGGAACTCGGGCTGGCCCGGTACGTACGCTCGCCGCTCGCCCGCGAGTGGGCGCCCAGGGTGGCGGCGATGGCCGGGGCGTTCGCCGCCGGCGCGGCGGCCCGCGATCGCGATGGCGCGGTGGCGTCCGGCCATGTCGAGGCCCTGGCGCAAAGCGGCTACACCGCCCTCACCGTACCGGCGGCCCACGGCGGCGGCGACGCGGGGCTGGCGGACATGTGCGTGCTGCAGGAGATCCTTGCCGCCGGCGACGGCGCGACGGCGCTCGGGGTCGGCTGGCACCTCAGCCTGGTGCTCGGGGTGCGGGCGAGCGGCGCCTGGCCCGAGCCGATGCGCGCGCGCGTGTTCACCGACGCCGTCCGGGACGGCGCCCTCATGAACAGCATCGCCAGCGAGCGCGAGACGGGCAGCCCCAGCCGGGGCGGACGCCCGACGACGCGGGCGGTGCCGGACGGCGGCGGGTACCGTCTGCGCGGACGCAAGACGTTCGCCACGTTCAGCCCCGTTCTGCACTGGTACCTGGTGAGCGCCACCCTGCCCGACGACCGGATCGGGGAGTTTCTCGTCGAGCGCGGCACCCCCGGGGTGGTCGTCGACGAGACGTGGGACACGCTGGGCATGCGGGCGACGGGAAGCCACGACCTGGTCCTTGACGACGCGCAGGTGCCCGCCGCGAGCCTGGTCGACGCGTACGCGCCGCCCCAGCGCGCCCAGCGCTCCGGCGACGCCGGCGGGCCGCTGCTGCACGTGCCGGCCTGCTACCTGGGCGTCGCGCTCGCGGCGCGGCGGGACCTCTTGCGCTTCTGCTGGACGCACCGGCCGAACAGCGTGGCGGGGCCGATCGCCGAGCTGCCGTCCGTCCAGGACCAGATCGGCCGCATGGAGGCGACCCTCGACCGGGCCCATGCCCTTCTGTACGAGGTTGCCGATGCCTGGGACCGGGCCGATGCCGCCGGGCGCCAGCGCCTGCGCGCCCGCCTGGGGCTGGCCAAGGTGGTCGGCACGGAGGCCGCGGTCGAGGCCACGGACATCGCCATGCGGGTGGTCGGCGGCCTCAGCCTGTCCCGGGGCCTGCCGTTCGAGCGCTACTTCCGCGACGTGCGCGCCGGCCTGCACAACCCGCCCATGGGCGACATCGCGGTGCGCGCGGCCGGGCGGGCGGCGCTCGAGTCGTTCGCCCCCGGCCGGTAGGCCGCCCGCACCGGCCTCACGGCAGGGCGGTGCCCTCGCCGGACCCGGCTGCGAGCACGGCGTGCCCGCGATCCATCTGCCGCCACAGGGGCAGCGCGAACGGCGCCAGGGTCACCGCGCCGTAGACGACCCCGGCGCCCGCAAGCGCGCCGCGCAGACCGACGGCCGTGACGGCAACGCCGCCCGCGAGGCTGCCGAACGGGATGCCGATCCAGGCCAGGGCCTGCATTGCGCCCAGCACCCGTGCCTGCATGGCGCGCGGCACGCGCTCGTACTCCACCGCGCCCAGGATCGGGTTGATGCCGCCGGCGCCCAGGCCGGCGGCGAGCATCACGGCCATGACCGGCCCGACGGTGGCGGCGAGCGCCATGACGACATAGCGTGGCGCCCCGGCCATGGCGAAGCCCACCGCGTAGGTCAGGCGGCGGGGCAGGCGCGGCCCGAGCCAGGTGGTCAGGGCGTTGCCGGCCACCGCGCCGGCCGCGAACACGCCTGCGACGAGGCCGAACGCGGCCGGGCTGTGGGCGACCGTGCGGGCCCAGACGGGAAGCAGGACGCCCGCGCCGGCCTGGTCGACGAAGTTCGTCGCCACGAGCATGACGGCGATGCCCAGAAGCAGGCGGTCGTCCATGAGCCGTCGCAGGCCGGCGCGCAGCGAGGGCCAGTAGGGCTGCGCCGCAGGGCCCGTCACCGGCGCCGCTTCGGCCGCCCGCCCGACCACCCGGGCGACGAGGAGCGCCGAGACGAAGAAGCTCGCGGCGTCGACCGCGATCGCAGTCGCCGGCGACGTCGCCGCGACCAGCACGCCGGCGACCGGGGCGCCGACAACGGTGGCGAGGCGGCCCGCGCCGTCGTATAGGCCGCTGGCCCGCTCGAGCGGCATGGCCGCCCGCTCGGCCGTGCCGGGAAGAAGCACGGTCCGCGCCGTGTCGCCCGCCCCCCGGGCGGCCCCGGCAAGCGCGACGAGACCGCACAGGGCGGGTAGCGCCAGCGCGTGCAGGGCAGACAGGGCGGGCACCGCGCCCAGGAGCACGGCAGCGGCCGCGTCCGTCGCCACCGACGTGCGCCGCAGTCCGAGGCGGTCGACGAGCGGCCCTCCGAGCGCCTGAACGAGGACGTAGGGCGCCATCTGCGCGAACGACACCAGGCCCGTTGCGGTGGCGCTTCCCGTGGTGGTCAGGACGAACCAGGGCAGGGCGAGAAAGGACATGTTCGTGCCGAGGAGGGACACCCCCACGGCCCCGAGCAGACCGTACAGGTCGCGCGTCCTGGACGGCCCGCTCACGGCGCGTCGGCCGGCGGCGGCAGCGCCATCACCTGGAACTGGACCACGACGTGGCGGGCTTGCGGACCGGCGGCCGGCACCTCCCGGAACGACCGGCACACCTCGTGCAGCCGGCGGGCGAGGTCGGTCGCCTGCTCGGGCGCGAGGGTAAGGATGTAGTCGCTCAGGTCGAACCCGTCCGACCAGCCGGAGCCCGGTCCCTGGGGGGCGTCGACCGTGTCGGCGAAGCGGATGACGCGCTCCGCGTGCATCCGGGCCACGGCGCGCAGGTATGCTGCCGACGCCTCGTGCTCCGTGGCGATGAGGGAGCCGTCCAGGTAGGTGGCGCGGTGGGGAGCGCGCCAGTATCGCTCCCGTCCCTGTCCCTGGTCCGGATCTTCGACGACGAAGCCGTGCGCGGCGAGCTGGCGCAGGTGGTAGCTCGTGACGCCGCTCGACACGCCGACACGGTGCGCGAGCTGGGTGGCGGTCGCAGGGCCGTGCTCGACCAGCTCGCCGCGCAAACGCAGGCGCAGCGGGTGGGCCAGGCCGCGCAGCCGTCGCGGGTCGAGGAGGATGTCCTGGGAAGGGTCGAAGCCGGGGGGCCGGGTGCCCGGTGTGTCGCGCATGCGGTCAGGATATTGCAAGCACATCTTTGCAGCAATGGCTTTGCAAAGATGTGCAGGCATCCGGACAGCGTGAGCGTAGCGCGCCCGACACCCTCGGCGCGATCGCGCGCGGGGGGGTCCGCGCGGCAGGAGCGGTCGTTTTGTGGACGAACCGTCTCGTGTCTGGGTGCGCCTCCCACTGTCGCCAGATCTGCCCAGACGACCGATCGATCCGGAGGTGGCAAGAGAGCGTGAGGAGTACGAGAGGGGCGCGCGCGGCGGCCCTGGGCGTGGCCTGCGCGAGCGCCGTCGCGCTGCTCGCCGCGCTGGTCGCCGCGGGCGCCCTGGCCCGGGGAACGGCGGTTCCCGGCGCCGCCGTCGGCGCCAACTGGGCGCAGGCGAACGGCAATGCCCAGGGCGGCCGCTACAGCGCGCTGCGCCAGATCAACACGGCCAACGTGAAGTCCCTGCGTCCGGTGTGGACGTACAAGTCGTCCGATCTGGGCACCGAAGACTATCCGCTCGAGGTCGACGGCACCGCGTACGTCGCCGCGAACGGCGACTACGTGTACGCGCTCGACGCCCGCACGGGTTCTCTCAAGTGGTCCTGGATCGCGCCGTCCAACGGCCAGGTGTCGACCTGGGGGCCGCTGGGCCCGCGCGGCCTGGGCTACGGCGCCGGCCAGGTGTTCGTCGCCGCCGGCGACGCCGTCCTGTACAGCCTGAACGCGACCACCGGCGCCGTCGACTGGTCGCTCAAGCTGGCCAGCCCCAAGCTCGGCTACGGCGAGACGGTGGCTCCGCTCTACTACGACGGCGTCATCTACATCGGCAGTTCGGGCTCCGACCTGGGCGCCCGCGGCTTCGAGATGGCGGTGAGCGCGACGACGCACAAGGTCCTGTGGACGCACTACAACGCGCCGCCGCCGGGAACGGGCTGGGAGAAGGCTACGGGCGTATCGGGCGGTGGCGACGTCTGGGAGACGCCGACCCTCGATCCGGCGGCCGGCGTCCTGTACATCGGCACCGGCAACCCGGCCCCGGACCTGTACGGGCTTGGCCGGCCCGGCCCAGACCCGTGGACCGATTCGATCGTCGCCATCAGCATGAAGACCGGCAAGACCGTGTGGGGCTTCCAGGAGGCACCGCACGACCTGTGGGACTACGACGCGGCCTCGCCGCCCGTGATGTTCCCGACCGGCGCCGGCATGGGCATCGGCGAGGCGGGCAAGGACGGCTACTGGTACGAGCTGTCCTCGACGTCGGGCACCCTCCTCACCATGCCGGAGGCCTTCGTCATCGAGAACCACGTCGCCCCGCCGACCAAGGGAAGGGTCCTCAACTGGCCGGGCACCACGGGTGGCAGCGAGTGGTCGCCGGTGCCGTACGACCCCCAGACCGGGTTCACGTACGTGTCCGGCAACAACATCCCGAACTGGGAGCACGCCAGTGCCGCCAAGGCCAAGCAGGGCGGTGACGCGTTCGGCACGATCACGACGCCGGGCCCGAAGAACGACATGTCCGGGACGTTCACCGCGTTCAACGTCGAGAGCGGCACGGTCGCCTGGCAGATCCACGAGCCCGTGCCGATGGTCGGTGGCGCCACGGCCACCGCGGGCGGCCTCGTGTTCACCGCCCAGAGCGGCAACGGCGTGCTCGAGGCGCTGAACGCCAAGACGGGCCAGGTGGTCTGGCACTACGACGTCCACGGTCCGGTCGACACGGCGCCGAGCATCTACGAGGTCGGCGGTCGCGAGTACGTGATCTACGCGATCGGCGGCTCGGACCTCGGCAAGGCGACCTACGGCGGCAAGTACAACACCACGAAGGCGTTCTTCATCGCCTTCGCCCTGCACGGGTAGGGCAGGGGAGAACCCACGGCGGCGCGGCGCCCTTCGGGGCACCGCGCCGCCGTCTCGTGTTTGGCCCTTTCAACGTGTCAGGTGGACGCGTAGATGGCCGCTACGACTGCATTCACAGGCGACGCGGGGTGGGTCGTGTTCGGACCTGGTCGGTCGGTCATGGGCGCACGTATC